>Ga0208428_1000800_pt1 | contig 13903 bp, 25 predicted proteins | sample DEB08_DNA_11_FD_184535 | JGI IMG/M metagenome (GOLD analysis project Ga0208428, IMG submission 184535) | Aqueous microbial communities from the Delaware River and Bay under freshwater to marine salinity gradient to study organic matter... | ecosystem: Environmental > Aquatic > Marine > Coastal ... | reverse complement strand
TGACGTAACCTCCATAGCTACTCGGCCATGACACTCGCTGACAAACTTTGCTTGCACTTTTAATTCTTACTACAGTACCAGCACTAACTGCACTTACATTCCGGAATCTTATGAAAGTAGTATATGTTGCATATGCATCTGCCATTGTTTGCACTTCACCATTACCCCAATCTACCTCAAAATCAGGTGTAATTGCAGAGTCATAATACAAAGAAATTTGCATGGTATCAGCTGGAACAGCACTAACTTCAAATGCAAGATCATCGCCATAAAGCGATGGTGCTGGTGCGCCTCCACCACCTGGAGCAGGAGTTGACGACCAATAATCACCAGTGGCTTCTGCATTAATAACCACTGTGTTGCCTACATATCTTTTCTTCATTGCTGCTACATTGAAATTGTGTCTAGCTCTATAAAATGGTGCTGTAGTGTCACCGTCTGCTGCCAGTTTTTCTTCAACAATACCAAAACGTCTTAATTGTTTTTCTTCTTTGGTTCCTGTGCTAGGCGAAGCACATATCAATTTAACCGAACCTGTTGTTAATCCTGCGCTGGCCAACGTTGCATTAGGTGTTAATAAACTGCTGTTGCTTGGTGCACCTTCTACACTAACATTGCTATAATAATCAGCACTTAGCCCTTCGTTGGTTGCAATTGCAGCTTTCAATTGGGTAAAGGTTTGCCCATCATCAATCGTGATTTCATATAACTGACCCGTCAAACCTTTGTAAGTCAGTGTGATGTTTGCCATTACTCGTATCCTCTTGGATCTTTTAATCTTATATCTGCAGGATGTTTTGGCGCATTTACTCCTCCACCTGCATCTGTAGTAACACTGGCAATAGGTGCAATTATTTCATTTGGAGAATTATCGTAACCCTGTGTTTCAGGGTTGTTTAACATAGCAAATATCTGTTTAAATCTGCTTTGTGTATCATCATGAGGAGCAACTTCAACTTTGGGTTGCTCCTCTGGCTTAGAATCAATATTGTCTATTAGATCAAGGATTGATCTAACAATGTCTGTCGCTCGCATTGCACACTCCTGTATGCAATATTTAGCCTTTTACTTTTCTGGATGCGGAACAAATTCGTAGTCGCCGTTTGATTTTTCCCTGTATTTTAAAAAACCTGCACCAATCAAATTTTCTAATATGCTTGCAATTCCCTGATTTCGTCCGTCTAGCTTACCTAGAAAATACGCAGACGCAATAAGGCACCCACTAATAATTGTACTAATCCAATTAATTTCCATATTCTTTTCTCACTTTCACGTATTCAATGTTACCATCATTGTTTCTCTTGTATTTTAAAAAACCTTTTTTCATAAGGTTCCAAACAGTTTGTGATCGAGCACGTCTTTCACCTAAATTATATCCTATAAAATAGGTAATAAACCATACAGCCACACATACAATAATTTCAAAAGTTCCTATTGTAATCATACTTATCCCGTGATTAGTTACTATTTGACTATAACATCTTGCAGTTAAAAGTCAACACTAAATATGTTTATGTGTTGGAGGAAGAATTATGACTATGAAAAAATTTTCCGTAGATTTAGAGCTAGGACAAGAAATAATAGTTGGTAAAAACAACGAACGTGCTAAGATAACAAAAATAGAGTACCATGAAAAATCAGGTGTAATAAACCTTCACACTACAAAAGGACCAAGAAAAGCACTCACGTTTAAACTAGTACCTGAACCTGCATACGACAATGTTGCTGACAGATTCAGATAAATATTGTTATGAGAATTGATGATTTACTACTTGATGAAATTGATCTAGACGAATGGCGTGCTACTAAAAAGCTATGTACCAGCGGTAAACCTAACAGTGCTTTAGGTGCAAGTGCTTTAGCTAGTTGTAAAAGTCAAGGTTATAGAAAACGCAGTGGTCGTAAGAGTCACAAAATTGGAAACAAAAGAGTTAAAGTAGGCGGTAAGAAAATCCGCGGAGCTAAGTACGGAGGTCCGTTACCTCATTACGGTTCGGGACCAGTTAAAAAGTCAAAGCGTAGGTCAAAGAAAAAAAGAAAAAGCAGAAAAAGTAAAAAATGAAGATTGTTGACATATTAGAAAATAAAAACGTTCTTAATGAAAACCCTAATGAGTTTTTAATACGCACTATTGGTTTTGTCGACATGCGTGCATTAGCTGTTAACGATCAATATAAGTTGAAGAAACACAATTCTACAAATCCTTCGGAATTTGATCCTAATTACTCTAAATATACACATTTTATGAGTACAAGTAGAGCTAAAGGCAATCAATATATGATTGAAAGCAATAAACCAGTAACAATGGTAATTGATGTAGCTAAACTAAAAAATTTAAGAAATACTAAGTCATCTGGAGCATACGTTCATTATGCAGTAAAATTTGAAGAAGGCACACCTGACGAATTTGTTTTATCAGGCGCATATCAATATTTAGAACGATATCATAGGGCCAGGATGAATAACGAACTTTTTAGCTCTTTAAGAATTTTAGAGATGCTAGAAGAAAAGTACAATTTGACACACAGACAAACAGATATAATTGCTTCGTCTTCTTGGGATGATTTAACAAATCAAAAACATTTACAAGAATTTGAAGATAGAATATATTTTAAATTAAAAGGAAAAGATTACGTAGAAGGGTGGTCTCGATTCATAAAGGAAATCCATACTTTTGTACCGATGGCGGAGGCACGTAATAGTCAAGGTCTGCCAATAGGATATAAAATAAGCAAGCCAGTACGTAGAAATTTATATGAAATAATTGAATATTGCAAAGCAGGTAATATTGAATTTTATGGATATACAGAGGATTCAACACCAAAAAAACCTAACATCGATTTCAAAGGTAAAGCAGGCAAAAATAATTATACTTTTTTAAGAAAAAACAAAGCAATTGATATGACTACAATGGAAAGAGCTATTTTGCCTATCGGGGCACCAAAAGCACCATTAAAAAAGTCTAATCCGCATATTGATGCAGAAAAAGGGCCATTAAAAAAATTTGGCAAATCATTAATAAAACTTGTCAACCTTGTAGGAAAGATAAGATGAAAATAAAACATATATTAAATGAACAACTAATAAAAAATACTGGTACATATTCTGCTGATCTTATTCCTCAAGTAAAGAAAATACAGACTCTTTTGCAACGTTTAGGATATGACGTTGGCACCACTGGTATTGATGGAAAGTATGGTCCACGTACTGAAAAAGCTGTACGTCGATTTCAACAAGACAACAGTCTTAAAGTGGACGGCATAGTTGGGCCGAAAACTTTAGCTGTATTATCAGCATCTAAGTCTCGTTCGCCGCGCGGTAATATGCCAAGTATACAAAATACAAATACAAATACAAGAGCGGTAAATCAAGGTATAGCTACTACTGCGAAGACTAGTGGATCTTTAAGTAGTATGCGCCAGAAGTTTAAACAAGAATTACAAGATGCAGAATTTTTAGATGTTGTGTTAGCCCTAGCAACAGCCGAAGTTGGTCCTTCTAATGATTCTGCTCAAAGAGCTGTGTTAGAAACATTAATGAATCGAGCAATAGCATACAATAGATCAATACGTAAAGAAGTGTACGGCGGCTATTATCAACCTATTAATCAAAGTGCGACAATTAACAAAAGATTAGCTACTATCAAAGCTAATCAGCAGCTAAGAAGCAAAGTATTAGCTAATTTAAAAGCTGTCCTAGCTGGCTCAAATGATAGTAATGTTGCTTTACATAATGCTTCAGCAGGTATTGCAAAAACTGCACACTCTTTAGCTGATGTAAGAGCAGTAATAGGCGGAGAAACTTTTTATAACAAAACCAATCCAGCCGGCGATAAACACTACGGTGGTGGATATAGCGGAGTAAGAAATAAAGAACAAAAATTTGTTAACTTAGTTTTACAAAGTTTGAAAAATATTCAAACAGGTCCACAGAAATGATAAGAAATAATGCTGCTTAGAGAACTACTTATAGAACAAAATCGTGATCGTGATATATCTACATCAGGCGAAAAGCTTCTTTATCGCTCGTTAGATTTTGAAAGAGCCGCAGAAGCGTTACGCCTGAATCACCTACAAGTAAAAACAGATGACCACGGTTATGATGTTTTGAAAGGTTCTTTTGTTAGTTTTAGTAGATCACCTAACAATTTATATAACAGAGACAATTTAGACATAAATGTAACTTTTGAAGTTGATCAAGAAAAACTAGAAAGACAACTGCAAAGAAGGCAGCCTGCGACAGAGCCAGATCGGGCAGGCTACGGTAGATCATATAAGCTTGGTCCTTTTTCTTTTAGTAAATTTCATCTAGGAGAATTAGAAACTAGATTAGATCTCGCAGGCGACGCTCCGATAAAAAATTTAAATAAATTTGTAAGAGCAATTCATATTGTTCCTACTCAGGATATGATAACAATAGCACAATTTGACAATGGTGAAATGCCTAGCATAGCCCGAGACGGAACTCCAACTGACGTAGCGTCTTACAAGAAGTACATAGATATACTTAGAGACAAAAGTCAGCAAGACGTAACACAATTTATAGAAATAGTTAATCGAGCAAAGCAGCTGAATATAAGATTACATGTATATGAAAACCGAAACAATTTTTTAAATAAGGTAGTAAACAAATCAATAAGGCCAAAAAGGCTTATAGGGCGTTTCTTCGATCTTGCAAAGTTGATAGTATCTAGAGGAAGACTAAGATGAAAATTAGAGAAATACTTGTAGAACATCCAATGGCATTTATTAAGGCATTATATGATTATCTAACTAAAAATAACGGTGACATAACTAATGCAAAGGACGTAATTGATGCTTCAGAGGCAACTGGGTTACGCCCTTTATTAGCCCGTGATGAAATTCAAGACGTAATTAATAAGCTTGAAGCTTATGCACGCACAGCTAGATATAACCAGAAAGATGGCATACCGCCGCAGCAACAGATAAAAAAATTAGATCCACGTATCGGTTGGGGCAACACAGCATCAAGAGCTGATGCCGAAAGTAATGAAAATAAATTATTACAACGTCTAGTTTTAGCTGAAGCTAGAGGAGAAGGTTTAGTTGGCATGGCTCTTGTTGCAAGAGCAACTATGAATAGATGGAAATTGTTAAATCTTAGCGGCCAGCCTAATAATACATTTAAGCTAGCTAATGAAAAAGAAAGCTCATTAGCTAATGTAATTTTTGCTAGCGGTCAATTTCAGCCAGTTTCTGACGGGAGCATTAACACTAATTGGACCGATGATCAATACAAAGCTGCGGCACAAGCTGTACGTCTAGGCAACGCTCCTGAAATGCTAGCAGCTAGGTTAAAATCTTTAGGTTACAGTAAAATTGATATTGCTAAATTATTAAATGCAACAGGTTTTAGGACCGGTGATGCTTTTGATGATCCATCGCAAAATGTTAATGTTGTAAAATTTAAGGGTCATGTATTTAATACAGCAGGAAACGATAGTTTTAACGCAAAAAATCTTGCAGAGCCAGAAAGCATACCTCAAATACCACAAGTTAGGCCGCAGGCTTTGAACCGTAACTAAAAAACAAGTTGACATAAAACTGTAAATAACTTAAAATATATTTTTACTAATGGAGTTAGTCTCATGCCAGATGTACTTGTGTTAAACGCAGATGCACGTCCGCTATCTTATCTTCCTTTAAGTCTAGTAGAATGGAAGGAAGCAATCACTTACATGTGTCTTGATAAATGTGCAGTACTTGAATGGTATGATGATTGGATTGTGAGTTCTCCTAGCTGGGAAACTCGAGTACCTGCTGTAATTATGCTTAAGGATATGTACAAAAGAAAATCACATCCTAGATTTTCAAAAAACAATGTATACCTGCGTGACTTATATAATTGTCAATATTGCGATAAGCATTTTCAAAAACGTGAACTAACTATTGATCATGTTGTGCCTATATCAAAAGGTGGTAAAACCAACTGGACAAATATTGTTACAGCGTGTAAGGCTTGCAATGTGCGTAAAGGTGCTCGTACAGATATACACCCTATTAAAAAGCCATATCATCCTGACTATTATGAATTAGTACACAAAAGAAAACAGTTGAAGTTTGATCTACGCCAAAAAAGTTGGGAACAATATTTGTAAATGACTAATTTTCATAACATTAAAAATAAAAGATTTAGTGATATTACAGAATCATTTATAAAATTGTACAATGAAATTTTACTCTTACCTGAGGAGACAATGGAAAAAGATTATGTAATATCTATGTCACAAATAGGATATGTAGTTTACTATAAGTATTTAGAAGAAAACGGATACGATGATATATTAGCAATATATAACGAAGTAGATGCTTTATGGCACGGAGTGAGGTTGTTTCATACAGAACCGTACTTAACTTCACCTGAATTTAACAATGATAGATTTGGTATTCATAAAGATACTGGAGATGGTTATAATCCTAGTGCAGCAATAAATTGGCCATTAATAAATTGTAATAAAAATAGTGTTACCAAATGGTATAAAATTATAAATGGTGAACCTATCATTACACAAAATTATATCTACGCTGATCATTGTGAAGTTGAAGAAGTGCAATCTACGTCTTTAATGGATAATAATCCTATGTTATTTAGAATAGATGTATTTCATTCTATGGATAATAAGTCAAACAAGAAACGAGTTTTAGCATCTTGGCCTTTTAAGGAAGGTGTATCATGGAAAAATTCTGTAAAAATAATGCAAAATTTACATTTAATATAAAAAAGGAGCACTAAGCTCCTTTTTTATTCTTATTATTGCTATCGGTTATACTAAAACCATGATAGTCAAGTATATGTTGATAAGGAGCTAATGCTCGCCTTGCTCTAGCTTCTCCAGCTTTTTTCATTGCGTTGCCAACGCCTCTCCAAAATGATTTCATTAGTTATGGTTCCATACATTTAATTTTGTTTTATAATATTTTTGAAAAGGAGCTTCTCCCCTATTCAATATTTTTTGCCTATTTTCAAGATCATAAATGTCATGAGCATTGGCTAAGTAACGTTCCTCGTCTGAACGTGTGTCAAAAAGTGATTTAATAAATTTACGCATCTGTGTCTGTTCCTATCTGATATCCGTGTAGGTTAACTTCCCAAGGAAGTTCGAATAGTGTAATGAATTTTTTTATACTTTGTTGAATTATTTTCATTACAATTTAACCCTATTGCGAATACCTTCGATTGCTACATCTTGTGGGATACCATTTTTTACAAGACTGCGCAATTCAAGTCCGTACTCGTATTTTATAAATTGGTCAACGTCAGCGTCTTTTGACTTTCGTGAAAAAAGTCTGCCTAGTTTAAACATAGTTTTTAGTCCTTTTTTGTAGTTGTAGTAGTAAAAATTTAGAGAAAGAAAATGTTTTTACTAACTCTATTTACACATACTATAACACAAAAAAGGGGCTTTAATAGCCCCTTTAAATGCAAACGATCTTTGCGCTATATGCATAAGTTACAGTAATATTACTAATTTGCCTTGCAGTGCTTTGCGTATAGGCTACAAGTATGATCGTTTATCATATCCATTTTGTTGCCCATTATGCCATTCCAACGATCCATTAGTTTTTTCCAAAAACCAACTTTCACAACAATGCCATCTGAGTTAATATACTTTTCTGTACCTGCATGTTTGAATCCCATAAATGCGGGAGGTACCATTGTAACAATATCATTGTTATTAACCCAGCGATAATGCTTGTAATTTTTCATGCTATCTGCAAATACTGCATCGCCTGCTCTAGGAGAACCAAATGTATGTAATTCAATTGGATCTGGTAGTGCATCATCTTCCCATGCACGACTTGCCATTATAGTAATCATTGCTGCTCCTAAGCTATGACCAGTAAACCATAAATTACGTTTATCATCATTTAGTGCAACTAGATCTTCATATATCATTTCCCATATATCGTCTGCTTCACGTTTAAAGCCTTTGTGAACTTTGCCTACTGTTTCGCTTTCTTCTTTTCTAGCATCAAGGTCTGCTAGCATATCATTAAAGTTGCCTGGTTCTGTGCCTCTGCATGCAAACACTACATCAGTGTCGCTTTCAAAACGGTAAGCTTGTGCACCGTCTCTGTTGTAATATTCAAAAGTGTGAAAACCAAAATCGTTTACAAGTGTTTTTGCTTCATCAGGTTCTTCATAAACGAATTCAGATAACTTGGCTAGTACGTGTCCCCGCCCAGAGACACGAAGTGATTTCATATTCATTTTGCGAGCTCTCCCTTCTCGTAACTATTTAGTTTTTAGTTTAATAAATAGTTTATGCGGAAAAAAACTAGATCAATTTTAGAAGAATTACAGAATTACACAAAATCTAGCAACACTGATTATATGATCGAAGCTTCTGCGTCTAACATATTAGAAAGTGTAATAAATTTACTTGACAGGGTGAATAAAGAGTACGGTTCTGATGCAAGTTTAAAATTGGAAAAAAAATTTACCAACGCTTTAAAAACAGGCGATACAGAAAAATTTCGCAGAGGTATGAAAAAAATATTTGAGGAAACAAAAAAATGACCATTTTATTAGAAGGCGGCAACATATTTAAAGATCCAGATGGTAACATTATTACACGCCGTATTGATCAAAAAGATGTTGTCCCAACATTACGTTGGTTAGAAAAAATTACAAATTTACCTCACGAAGATTTTATGTTAGGATCTACAGGGCGCAAAGAAACAAGTGGTGACCTAGATGTAGCAGTGAATCAACAAGATGTAACTAAAGACGAGCTTGTACAAAAACTTGCAGCATGGTGCGAACAAAATGGTAAAGATCCTAAAACATGGATACGTAAAACAGGTATTAGTGTACATTTTCTTACACCTATCCTAGGCGACGAAGGAAACGGTTATGTGCAAACAGATTTGATGTTTGGAGATCCCGAATGGATGAAATGGAGCATGGCTGGTTCAAATGATGCAACTGCATTTACCGGAGCTGAACGTCAGATATTAATGAGCAGTATTGCAACTGCACAAGCATTTAAATGGAGCCCACAGCAAGGTCTTATTGATCGCATGAGCAACCAAGTTATTACTCGCAACCCTCAAGAAATAGCACAACACCTTATAGGTCCAAATGCACAAGCAGATGATCTAGAAAGCGTAGAAACTATTTTAACTAAGCTACGTACTCGTGTAGATTACCAAGAACTTACTGCTGATGCTAGAGCAGCGTTTGAAAAACGTGGTAAGCAACTACCTGAAAGTGCTGATATTACTAGACTTAAAGATCTAGCAGGAATACAAAACTATGCGTATTAAAGATACAGTACGACCTGAGGAAACAGAGGCGCAAGATCAATGAAAATTATAGAGCTTCACGAAGGAATAGGTAGTTTTATTAGGATATTATCTAATATCCCTAAAAACCTTTCTTTTGCAAAAAAGCTCTCAGAAAGACAACGTGCTATCGAAAAAATTAAATCATCTCTAGCAGAAGTAAAATCTGAAGAAATCGACGATGTATTCCAAGAGTGGTTAAGACTTAGGAGAAGCGTAGATGAAACTGATCCTAGAAACAAAGATCTTGTTGCAAATTTAGAAGACATAGGCCAACTCATATCACAGCGTACAGATCAAATTAGACGTAATAATAATATTCAATTAGTACTTGACGGTCATATACCGTATATGCTAGATTCAAATACAGGACAAATAGTTGCACGGCCTATTCAGTTTTGGCCTAGCTGGGCTAGAGAAGCTTGGCAAGAAATTGTAGATACAAAAGGTGAGCAAGAAGCAGAAAGAATACTTGCAATGATTATGAAAAAAATACAAAATAGAGGTACTGAGTAATGAAAGTACAAGAGCTTTTTGAAAATAAACAAGTTATAACAGAAGGTGCAGAAGCTCGTATACAGCATGCAGAAGACCTTGTGTTTTGGGAAGGTGCTGCTGGTGCTCGTAGAGCAATAGAAGCACTTAAAAGTTTAGAAGAAGGCAGACATCGAGATGTAACAATTAAATGGGACGGCTCGCCTGCTATTATATTTGGTAGAAATGAAGAAGGTAAATTTATTCTAACAGACAAAAGTGGTTTTGTAGCAAAAGGATATGATGGCAGACCTACAACAGCCGCAGCCGTAAACAAAATGTTTATGAAAAGAAATCCAAACAATCCTGAATCTCAAAAGGTGTTTGCAGGTAAAATGAGTGCTCTGTACGATCTTTATCAAAGAAGTTTTCCTAAGCATGTAATAGGCTATTTAAAAGGTGATTTGTTATACTTTGATACGCCAACAAATGAAAATGGAAATTATGTGTTTACACCTAACATTGTTACCTACGAAGTAGATGCAGAAAGTGAAATAGGTCAGCAAATTGGTGCTAGTACAAGTGGAGTAGTGGTACATAGATTTATGACCCCAGATGGTGGAGATACAGCAGTTGATGATACAATATTAAATCAAATGAATTCAGGTGAAGTACTATACTTCCCGCCAGTTACCGTTGAACGTGCGCCTAATGTAAATGATTCGCATGCTAGGGAAGCTAATGATCTTGTGCAAAAATATGGTGCACAGATAGATGATATGCTAAACGTGGAGAGAATTACAAGGTTAAAAATGAAGGATTTGCCTATGATTTTCTATACATATTTAAATAAAAAAGTAGACACAGGTTTAAATAATCTAGGTGCAGACTTTATGCAATGGCTAGCAACTAGTAAGGTTTCGCCTGCTAAACAAGCACGGATACAAGAATATCTAAATACGCATATAAATGGTTTTAATGGCATGTGGCAAATTGTTGCTGGTATTATGCAAATTAAAAATGATATAATAAAACAGTTTGACTCACACGATAGCGCTATTAAAGCAACTACGGCTGGCTCAAAAGGTGGCGAGGGATATGTGCTAGATCATTCAGAAGGTGCAATTAAACTTGTAGATAGGTCAGGCTTTACTGCTGCTAATAGAGCAGTGCAAAGAGAAAGCACTGCTTTAGATGAAGGTAAGACTTGGATGAAAGATGGCGTCGAAATGTGCAGCAAAGAATGCTGCGGCCAGCCAGTAACTGAATGTAAATGCGGTCCAAACTGCAAGCATTGTGATTGCTACAAAAAAAATAAAATAAATGAAGAACTTTCTAGCATTCAAAAACTAAGTGGTTTATAATGATGGATTTTATTAAAGATATACACGAAGCAAGGATGACACGGAATTCGTCTGATCAAAAAGATCTTACATATTCTGATTGTTGCGAAAAAATGTTTTTAATACTTTGTATTATAGAAGTTATGCGTCATGATCAAGACAATACTTTGTTTTTACAAAACTATTTGAGAAAAACTACTGCACCAGACGGATACCGTAATTTTAGAATGACTAGCACAGATCTTTATAATTTTGTTTACTTTGTAAACGGCGATAATGATGCTATGGATAAACTTAAAAATCCTGGCGATGCAAAGCAAGTAAGACGTCGCACACACGTACCGGTAATGGCTATTAACCGATATTTGATAAGTGTAAAAGGTAATCCTACTGATAGAAATTTACAAAGCTTTAACTTTTTCTACGAAATACAAAATACAATAAAAGAACAAACATCTAGTTATAGCTCACTAAGAAGAGATATAGGTAATTTTGTAAAACTGTCTATTAGAGATAAAAAAGAAGTTATTACTAAGTTACTGCATGCAGCACAAGCAAAGCTTAGAGCAAGTGATATTATAGATTATTACTCTACTTGGGCTGGTTCTAATAGACTTATTGATCCTACAGTTAAAGATACAGAAATTGATATAAGCCAGCCAGATTTAGAAAAATCTCCTAGCGATGTAAGTTATTATAGATTAATTGTAGGTAACGAAAACGCTGTAAGGGCTACTAAATTTGTAGAATATGCAGCACAAGGCAAAGCAACGCCAATAAACTTTATTCAAAGTTATTTGCCTATAATACAGATGGTGCACGACTTTGTTAAAGCAGGACCAGTTGCAATATCCCAACTTAAATTGCTGCATAGTAGAATAAAAAAACTAAACAAAAAGTAGTATTAACAAATTATTTTAGTTAGTTTTTGATAAATACTTTTAACAAGGCAAAAAGTTTGCCTTGATTCAAACAAGGAGAGATAAGATGGCAACAGCCGTAACAAGAGATGTAACTCGCGTAAATCCAACAGCACCAACACTTGGTACTATTCAACGTAATGCACAGGTAACACTTTATAAGTGTGTACTAAGTGGTGCAAATGATGCTGTAGCACTAACAGCAGCAACTGGTCAGCAAACTGTAGAATCAATTGGTTCACACGGAATGATGATTCAAATTATTTCTACTGGACTAGAAATTTTCATCGTTGGTGATCGTCATGCAACTGATATCGATTCAGTAGCAACAGCAATTGGTCAAGTACTAGACACATCAGCTGGTTCAGTGACTAGCTCAGGGGTTTACACCTGTGGCGGTGGCGGTACTGTAACAGTTACAGAACCAACAACATTCGAAGGTCTATAATATACAATTATAATAGATTTAAAAAAGCGTCACTTTTCCAGTGGCGCTTTTTTTATGACCTTAAATAGCATATGCAGTTTTTAATTAAAACTCTTGTTGACATTACTAATACTAATGTAAGGAAAAGATCAGGTAAAGAATCTTTACAGCAAGATAACAATGATATGATAGTGCAGACTATTGGTTTGCGTGTTAATTTAGAAAATATCAAATTAACGTCATCAAAAGAAACTGTAGATGAGATTTTTGGAACTGACTTTAAAGGAGAACACCAAGTTTGGAATTTTGTTTTTACTCCTAGCATGAAAGACAGTATTTCAATAGATAATTTAATGAAAGACTTTGATAGTATACCAGTAAATATAGACCTAGACGAAACAGCTCAAATAAAGAAAAATTGTTTTGTGACTAATAACAGTCAGCATACAAATATACTTTTCAAAGCCATCGAATAAATACTATATTATATAGGGAGTTGTAATGAGTACAACAGATTTAGAAAAAGAAAATTTAGAAGCTCATGTAGATTTGTGTGCTCAACGTTATGATGTATTAGAATATCGTCTTAGTAAAGTAGAAGAATCGGTGACTATGGTGCATAAAATGTTGAGAAGCCAGAATGAACAAATAGCCCGTAATAATAAAACTCTAATTGCAACCATTGTTTCTACAGCTGGTACTATCATTGTAGGACTACTAGGAACATTAGGCGTAATTTTAATGAATGGATCTTAAGATGAATGAAGCAAAACAAATATGGGGTCGTAAAGGATCGGCACTTGTAAGAAAATACAGATGTTCTAGCGGTAAACGTCATGGCCGTATTGTTTCGTCGCCCACAGCATGTCACGCTGCACCAAATGTAAAACGCAGTGCACAAATGAAAATCACTAGAGCACGCTTGGGCAAAGTAATGGCAAGACGTGCTAAACGCACACGTAGAGTAAATCCAGCAAGCAAGCGTTTATCACAAGGAATGAACAAAAGATGAAAGTAACAGATCTAGTACAGGAACAAACACAGCAAGACCCAGTTCAAGCAGCACAAGCACGAATAAAAAATATCCAAAGTAGTATACAAACACATACAAAAGAGCTAGCTAGATTACAAAAAGAACTTCCGCTTGCTCAACAAGCGCTCCGTACTGCTCAAGATACTAAGAGACAATCTCAACAGCAACCGCCTGCAAACAATCAAGTGCAAGGCGGAACAATGTCTTTAAGTGGTCCAGCAGTACAAGGCGGAACAATGCCGCTATGAAGATTAACGAGCTTATATTAGGCTATGAAATACAGAGAACCAATGAAGAACAAAAGCTTTTAAGTAAGCTAGGCTTACCAGTGCCTATAGAAAGTTTAACAGAACGAGAAGAAGTTCTATTTAAAAACCTAGAACGTAAAAATTTAGTAA
>Ga0208428_1000798_pt1 | contig 13905 bp, 25 predicted proteins | sample DEB08_DNA_11_FD_184535 | JGI IMG/M metagenome (GOLD analysis project Ga0208428, IMG submission 184535) | Aqueous microbial communities from the Delaware River and Bay under freshwater to marine salinity gradient to study organic matter... | ecosystem: Environmental > Aquatic > Marine > Coastal ... | reverse complement strand
TATTGTCATCATCCCCAGTAAAGGAATCAATTCCTGGATATCCCATTTCAATCCAAAGATCATCAGTCAACTGAATGGTACTTTCATGCTCTTCGTCAAATTGAACTTGAATGTCCTCAATATTAATAGAAACCTTAATTTCAGTTTCATTGTCATCAGGGCAAGTTAGCATCAATTCAATAATTTCACCGACAGACCTTGCACGAATGTTGAGAAACAAATACTCAATATCAAAGGTTGCTAATTCATTTATCTTTAAGGTTCGTCTAGAACCTGTATTAACACATGCTTCAATGATACCTTTAATTGCATCTGCAATCTGAGTGTTATCTTCAGATTCCAATGCAATCAACAATACTTTCTCTTCTTTAACTGTAAATGGTCTGTATTTAATTTTCTTATTGAGTGATGGTACAATCAACTCATATGTGGGGTTTTCTAATGTAGGTAATGCCATAAATCTCCAATTTTAATTTTATAATTGTATTCCTCTAAAAATTTCATCCAAAGGCACTCCAGGGGTGCTTGGAGCAATCTCTCTCACATGTTCAAAGTAAAATGATGCTTGAACCTTGAGTGGTTGGTTAGGACCATTACTAAGAGTAAGGTCATTTACAATATATGGGAACGCTTTATATATCCTATATTTACTAACACCTTTTGTGGTGTAGTAGGAATTGCTATTCATATCTTTATTGTCAGATTCAATCTTTTCAATAAAGATATCACAGGTGTAATCATCATAATAATTTGTCAGCATATAGTAATCATGATTTGCAGAGAAATTTGCAGAATTAGGAGTTTCGTCAGAACCACTAATTTGCTGGTATGGGAACATGTGTTCTCCCCATGATTGTAAGAACTTTAATGGAAGGTGATCCCTATCCATTAAAAATGTCATCGAAAACTCTCTGAAAGTTTTAGTATGTGCATACCTAGCGTTAATTCCAGGTACATATCCCTTAAGGTCTCCAGTAGATACACTATATCCAGGGATATTTACTTCATCACATAAAAAACTCAATTTAATTCCATTATTGATCAACTCATTGGAATTAAACTCCTTTTCGTATACTGTGGGTGACTGAACTCCAGCAACTCCAATAGCATTCTTTAGCGCCTCTCCTGGAAGAAAGGATACGTGATACCGATTGGAAGATGCAATACCTCCAGGTCCAACAATATTAGTTAGGATGTCATTGATTTTCATCTAAATACATCTTAGAAGAGTATATTTATATTTAGCGAACAATATTATGGCTTATAGTGGAAAGTACCGTCCGACAAACAGGAAGAAATACAAAGGAGATCCCACTAATATCATATACAGAAGTTTGTGGGAACTCAAATTTATGAAATACTGTGATTTAAACGATAATGTCCTAGAATGGGGGTCAGAAGAAATTGTTATCCCGTATATCTCTCCTATTGATAATCGCGTTCATCGGTATTTCCCAGATTTCTACGTCAGAGTACGAAGTAAAACTGGGAGGATTGAGAAACTTATTATCGAGATCAAACCGCTTAAGCAAACAACACCTCCCAAAAAGCAGCAGCGTCGTACAAAGAGGTATATAACTGAAGTTACTACATATGCAGTTAATGACGCAAAATGGAGAGCAGCACGAGAGTATTGTAAAGACAGACAATGGGAATTTAAAATACTAACCGAAAAGGAGTTAAAGGTATGAGCGTCCTATCAGAAATAAAAGAGAAGGGTGCTAAAACAGTATCCACTCAAAGAAAAGTAGCATTTGACTATTTGCTGGAATTTTCCAATATTTCTGATGATGTTATGGTTGGGGATTTTTACTTATTTGAGTATAATCCAAAATTTAAAGCATTTTTAAGACAGTGGGACAAGTATCCCTTGGTTTTAGTATTAAATGTCTATGAAGATGGGTTTCTAGGTGCAAATCTTCATTACACTACTCAAAAGCAAAGAATTCTACTCGCCAAAAAGTATCTAAATAAAAGTATCAAAATACCCCCAAAATTATTACACCGCTACATCTTTTCAAAAGCAGATAATCTGTTTTTTAAAGTGCGTGATAAAGATCTAATGGATTATGCTGCTTTGACTTTGGAAGAATTCCGTGATAATAAGAATAGATTCATTAGTGCGGCGAAAGTACAAAAATCAGGCAAACTATGACCACCTATAAGTATCCATTAAATGTAAGCGATGTTGGATTGTATTTACAATTCAAGGCGTATGACTATCAAAGTACTCCTCAGGTAGGTAATAAAGATATTAAAAGTGCCATTGGCAGCAATGTACCAATATCAACTACAGATAGTGTTGAAAATCTTGGAAGCACCGTTACTACTGCAATTGGTTCAACTACGGGAGGCACAACTTCTTCAGCAGTAGATAAAGGATCTGTATTTTTATATCTTCCACCAAAACTGGAATTTAGTTATGGTGCAGAGTGGCAAAAAGTTCAATTTGGTGCTTTGGGATCTGCATTTGGTTCTGGAAGTATTAAAGATGCTCTTGGTAACGCAGTAGGAATTGGTGCGGCAACTGCTGCAAATGTTTTAGGTGATGCAGTCGGAGACGCACTATCGAATGTTCCAAAAGTCCAGGGAGTAGATTTAGATAATGTTTTGGGTGCTGCCTTTGGTGTCACATTTAACGATAATACTATTCAGACCTTTGAGAAAATGCAACTGAGGGACTTCAGTTATGATTATTTGTTTGTAGCGAGAAATAAAACTGAAGAAACTGAAATCAAAAAGATTGTCAAATTTTTCAAATCTGCAATGCACCCAGCAAGTGACTCCAATACGAAAAATAATACAATTTTCTTAAAATATCCCTATGTGTTTAGAATTATGCCTAGCGGATATAGAAACAATGTATCAGTCCGTAAAGATAATTTAGTAACACCATCATCAACCAGTCCAGATATCAGTTCTTTCTTCCCAGCAACTAGATATTGTGCTATGACTAAATTTGATGTCTCATATACTCCAGATAATGTTCTCAGTTTGACTCCAGGTGGATTTGTAACTGCTGTAAGAATTTCCATGCAGTTTTCCGAATTGACTGCACTTACTAGAGAAGATCTTGATGAATTTGAAGATCCTATTGATCTTGGTAATGAATCTACTGCAAAAACAACATCAGTAAGCAATCAGTCATCTAATTATAGTAATAGAAAACGTTGGCGAACTGGAAAATAATTTAAGGAGAATTAACTAAAATGTCATACTTCGATAAAGTATCAGATATCATATATCTGAAATATAAGAAAAATAAGTACGATGGGAAGTATATTCAAATTAAGAATATTTTCTCAAGAATCAAAATCATCGATGACGTTCTTCCAGGAGCAACCACCTTCGAGGACTACTTTATTCAAGATGGAGAAAGACCCGATACTGTCGCATACGACTATTATGGCGATTCTGGGTTAGATTGGATTATTTTGATTATTAACAACATTAAGAATGTGTATGAAGATTGGCCAATGACCACTACAGTGCTAAATGAGTATGTTGCCAAGAAATATACAAATGCTGGAGATGTCCATCACTACGAAACTCTTCAACAAACGTATAATGGCACTATTATCCTAGAAAGTGGTATTACCGTTGGTGAAAGTTTTAGATTTACCACTCCAGAAGGAGTTACTCGCTCAGCGGCATTATCGAGAAGAGCAGTTTCCAACTATGAGTATGAAGCAGACAAAAATGAAGAAAAAAGGCAAATTTACATTTTAAAACCTTCTTTCGTAGATTCCTTTACTGAGATCTTCGAAAAAGAAATGAAATTTACCCCAAGTACAGAGTTTGTTACAGAAAAACTCAAAATTTCTAATAACTAATCTCTCTGCCTCCAGTCGTCTGGTTTATCCTGCTTAAACCATTCAACAATTTCATCGGCACTTTGAAACCCCGTACTGTGATTAGATGGGTCGGGGTCTCCTAATCCCATCTTATTCATAAAATCATCCATACTTCCTTCCTCAATACCATTTGACTCACGTCTTGCTCTATTCAACCAATCTCTTGCGGTAGTATATGATTTAGCAATCTTTTCTGCCCAAATCATATCTTCCAACTTTACTTCTTCATTATTGGCAATCCTTTTACAAATAAACTCTAACCTGAGGCGATATTGCGTAGAAAGCATACAAATTCCTTTCACCACTATGGATTATTTATGATCGACCCTTTTGAGCAAATTTTTGGCGGAGTTTTTTTTCCGACTTTTTTGTAACTAAAAAGTGAATTTCGATTTGGGAAATAAAAAAGGGGATCCTTTTCAGGACCCCCTTCTGTATCAGAACTCTTCGTTGGCGAGAGAGTCGAAGTAACTGTAGGTGTCATCGCTGGCACCCGAGGAGCTGAGTGCATTCAACTCTTCCTTCATTGCTTGAGGGACAGGTGCAGGAGCACTTGCTTGGTACTCAGCAGCAACGTCGTTCTCATACTCTTCACGATCGATGCGAGGAGCCCCCTTGAGCACGAGGTCAAGACGCTTCTTCAGTTCATCATAGGACTTGAAGTTCTTAGCATCAGTGAACTCATTCAGGTCATGGATCTGGTTGTAGATCTTTTCCAGTTCGGAGTCATCAAACCCACCGAGAACACCAGGGCGACCGAAGACAGAGGAATCATAGTTCCAGTAACCAGCAACCTTCTTGATGCGAAGGTTGAAGTCAGCACCTTGCCAGAAGTCAAAAGGATTGATGGGTTCTTCACCTTCAAACTCAGGTTGCATTGCTGCAATGATCTTGTCGTGGATCTTCTTGCCGTACTTGTAAAGGAATACACGACCCTCGTTTTGAGGATTAGCAGAATCCTTGATCACGTAGATGTTGCTGTAGTAAGACAGTTTACGCTTCTGCTTACGAGCAACCTCTTTGTCAGAGTCAAGACCGCTGTTCCAAAGAACACGGTTGAGTTCGCTGACGGGATCTTGCTGACCAACAGTGGTCAGAGAGTTCTCAATGTACCAGGATCCAGTAGGACCTTGGAAAGCATGAGAATAAACCTTTGCCCAAGGCATGTCATTGCCTTCAGCAGGAGGGAGGAAACGAATCAGGGCATTGCCGACGCCATCTTTGCCCATGGCAGGTTTCCAAATGCGATCATCAATGTACCCAGTAGAACCCTCTTCTTTCTTGAGTTCTTGGTTCAGCTTTTGCAGCAGGGAACCTTGGGTCTTGAGAGATGCGAAAGACATTTAATTTTCTCCGTATTGAATGGATTTGTTGGATTGTGTCGTATTGACTGGATTATCATAACAGATGTGTGAGGGTCTGTCAAGGGGTTATCAGTCCAAATCTTGGTCTCGATCCCTCAAAGTTTGGACTGCAGAACGTGCTACTTTAAAAATCTCAGGTCCCAACGCAAAAGATGGGATTCCCATGGCATCAGCAGCGTCCCTAAAGTTCTTCTTAATTAATTCGCTGTCATCATCATCACAAAGCATTACCCTGGTGTAAAGAAGTTCTTGCTTCTCTACAAGAGAGTCCATATCATTATAAAGTTCTTGTCTCTGATCAGCATCAAGATCCGCAAACTTTCTGATTCGCTTGGAAGTTGAGTCGTAAAGTTCTTTCATAACGATAAGTTCTTTACGAACAATTTCCGATGAGAATAAGTTTGTGTTATTCATACCTTACTAGAAATTATTTCCTTTGCCTTGAGAGTGTCAAAATTCACAAAGGCAGCATACTTTTTGACTGTTTTGGATAGTGACTTCCATACTACATCATTAGCTAATATGCTATCATAACGTGTAGAGTATTTAGTCATCCTATCTAAGATCACTAATGTCTCTATCATGATATGACCACCCAGATACATTTTAATAATACCTGAGTGTTGCATATTGGTACACTGCAATGCCGTATTGAGAGTTTCATATCTCGCCAATATGGATTCGATATCTTGACCAAAAAGATAAGTCATACTTTGCTTCTTTCTATTCCATTCAATCCAGTTTTCTTCTTTCATCTCTTTGATGTAGAAGTTTGAATTGACTAGAAAGTTAGAAACAAAGTATTCTAGGACTTCGTTTTGATTGTACTTACTACCTAATTTTTCAAAGAAATAACGATCATTTCTTTGATTGAACTTCTCTTCAGAAGTTCTTGTCTTACCACCATACCTAAAGAAATCATACTTATCTGTAGTGAAATGAGATTTAACTGCCAGATAAACAGAGTACACATCGAAAGCAGACATAATTAGATTGGCAAAACTCCTTTGGTTGTTTTCTTAATGTAATTAAGACGGGTTGCTTCAGCTTTAATCTTTTCTTTCAAAGATGGTGCAATCAGTTTGACTACACTCTCAACTTCAATGTCCTTTGTTTCACAATAGTCAACAATAGCATCAATATAATTGATGGTTCTTTTACTATCTTTAACTATGTTCTCAATGGTCATTGAAAACTTATTTTTATCCATAAAATTGTCATCAATTAATTCATCTATGTTTTTACCTGGTTTCATGGGCATCTTTATACTCTGCAATGTAATCTTTTAGCAGAGGCACGTAATCCTCAGGGTCTTTAACAAAGACCTGAGTGAAACCATTTTGGCAGGTAATTAGAGTAACGATCTGTTCGACCTTGATACCAGATCGTTCTTCATACATTTTAGCATACCCTGTCTCTTGAACAAAATAGTTCTCAATCCAGGATTCTTTCTTCTCTTTGGAAGATGTTTTAAAATCAATGATTGAAAGTTTGCCTTCAAACTCTGCAATACAATCTACTCTACCAGCAATGCCAAATTCGTGGCTATAAAGAGGTGCCTCTTGAAAGTGAATGTTGTCGATCTTACTCAGCATCTGCTTTGCTTGTTTGAAAAGCAGTACTGGAAGGAACTTATCCTTGTACTTGTCAAGGTCTAAGTTATTATTTAGGTAATCTTCGACTATACTATGTAGAGTGGTTCCAGCAGACGCTGCTCGAACAGAGATCTTGTTTGCTTCTTCCTCTCCTACTCGTGCTCTCCATTCTGCAATGGATTTACGCTTTCGGAAAGAACAGATGGTAGAGATTGAAGGATAAAACATCTCACCAACGGCGTAAACTCTTTTACCATCAACAGTTTGTGCTTTCAGGTTATCAAGAGTCACGCCCATATCAACGTGATTAAACATTAGGCAAATCCAAGGTGCATTTTACTGAGAATGTAACTCTTAATCAGACCACTTCTCACAATATCATTGACATTAAATTCAATGCTTGCAAACTCATCCATAACCTCAAGGATCTTCATGAAGTCAAGGATGCCATTCCTCTCGTTTGTTTTAACGAGGTCAGTTTGAAGTGCATCACCTGCAAAGATGATCTTACAATTCTCACCAACACGAGTGATGATAGAGTCCAGTTCGTGGAAGTTCAGGTTCTGGCATTCGTCAACGATAACGATTGCATTGTCCAGAGTTGTACCACGAAGGAATGATGTGCTCCAGAAGGAGATAGTTTCTTGTGCCTTCAGATTGTCATACAGCATATCGAATGCTGGATCATCAGGCATCTTGAACATGTACTTAACCATGTTCTTATAAGGGATCTGATAAAGGTTTGATTTATCTTCATGATCCCCAGGAAGGAATCCAATTTCTCTGGTAGGAACCAGAGAGCGTACCATATAAAGTTTTTCGTAAGGAGATGTGCCAGAAAGAATTTCTTTCAGTGCCAGATACATTGCGATAAAGGTTTTACCAGTACCTGCACACCCATAAAGGAAAAGATTCTTACCATTCTCATACGCATCAAATGCTGTAGTTTGATTCTCGGTAAGAGGTTCAATCTCTTTGAGATGATCAACATTGATCGGTTTCTTACGTCTCATTTGCTTAGGAGTGCTGTTGACAAAATCGAACTGGTTGTCCTTTCTTCTTCTTGGCATAAAATTAGTAGGTGTCGATGTTAGAACCGTAGTTTGCTTTCTTGATTGACTTCAGAACGTCTCTGAATCCATCAGGAACTTTGTTTCGGATACCCACATCAGCAACAACACCAGGGAAATTCCCATGGTATTGCTCAAGATGAGGATTATCTTGCTTGTATTTATCGAGCTCAGTGAAACTCATGCGAACTTCAATGATCTCTCCAGTTTCTTTATTTCTGAAATCATACAGAGGCATCGATCCACTCCAATGCAGTTGCTACGATAGGAAATTGCTCAGAGAAAACTTTCTTACACTCGTTAGCAATGTCCATGTGCTCTTTCTGTGTGCCATGGGCAGAACGCAATTCAATGTAGTGAATCCATGAACGAACTGATCCCGTCATGTAAATCCTGGTGGGAACTGCTAGGGGAAGCACAAAACGAGCACACTCCTTTGCAATTCCCATTTCAAGCATGTGCTTGTAGATGTCCATGGCACTCTGGAAGTGTCGCTTGATGGTGATCTCAAGTTCTTGCTTCAAGAAAGGATCAACATCATCGATAGAGTTCTGGCGGTTCTTATGATCTTGGGAACGAAGATCAAACAGAGGGATCTCATCTGCCAACATAGAACTGTCAGCATACCGCTGGGAAAACTCTTGGAATGTAAATGAACGGTGACGTAAGATCTGAGCTGCCAGTCCCCTGGTGGTCTCAATCTCAAGCGTCATGTGTGCCTGCTCAAAGACGCTCCAATGCTGGTGTTTGATACAATAGGATAAAAGACCCGCAACCTTTGGATTTTCTTGGTTGTTAGGGTTGCTAACACGTGCCACATACCCCATCGTCTTTTCAGCATCAGGGGTAACACTAATCAATTTAACTTGCATAATACGCTTGATAATACTTTACGATACCATTTGGGAGAGCATGACCTTGGGAAACCCAATCATTACAACATTCAGTAATTGATTGCATACTATAAAGAGGTTCACCATTGTCGTCTGTTAAACCTCCAAATCTATTGAGGAGGATTGTGTAAACTTCTTGGCGTAATTCCATACGCTCGTCGTTGTAGCGCCAATCTTCGTTCATTTCTTTTTCTTAGTAGTGTTTCCCCAAAGTTTCGGATTAACCATACCATACCATTTCTCCATTGTCAAGATCTTACCCCCTAGGGGTTTGAGGAGATCATAGTAGGCATCAAATACTTTTACGTGCTTAGGTCCAGCAACATGATCGTGCTTAATCACACCATCAATTTCATATGTTACTAGAACTGCATTATTTGGCCATTCTTTTTTATCAATGCTTTCAGGAATACAATCATGAGCAAAAACTACCACGTCATACTGTGATCGCAGTAGTTTTTTATCTTGCTCAGTTAGATTGAATTGCATCGATGAGTTCTCTAATTCTTCGTTCACAGAATCCTGGGTTTGACAGTCGGACTCTGTGGTAAGTTTCTTGGACATTATGCTCCTCCTGAATGCACTTGTTAATCATGTAAATCACTCGATCTTCATTAATAATGTTCACTATTAGGAATCACTCCATTTAATCTCAGGAAAAGCTTCTTTAACTACAGCATGTGTAATTCTGAATTTAGATTGAAGTTCTTTGTCTTTGACTAAACAAACAATCTCTGCTTCAGATTCGTGCAGACCCTCAAGAAGTTGAATGAACAGTTGCTCTCTCTTCATACGAGAAAGAGTATTGGCACCCTTGATAAATCTCCAGAGATTACGTGATTCTCTTTCAAGAACAGTATGCTCTGTCCCAATAGGTGCATCATTTTTATTGTATGGCACTTCCCCTTCAGGGAGATCCGAAGTAATGTTGGGATCAAAGTTCCATTTCAAAACGGAACGAAGTGCTTGAGTGTTATTCTCTTTGAGAATCTTAATCTTTTCTGCTTTGGTTTTGGCGTTGGATGCCTTTTTAATGACTTCAGAAATCAATAGTTTCATGAGTAATACAAAAATTCGTATGTTTTTATTTAGTCGTCATCTGAATCTGGAAATGGATCCATATCAAATGCATCGGATGGTTCAAATTCTACGCTAACAAGTTTAGCAATTTGAAATGGAATTAGATTGCCTTCACTATCCATCATTTCTGGATGTGGAGTAATAGTTGCAACCTCTTCTTTGTCCTCAACAAGAATTGCTTGCAATGTTTCTCGGAAATCGTCGTAATATGCATTCGCTAACCACCCAAAAATAAATCCAATGAGTGTTCCACCAATAGTCATGATAACGGACAGAGTTAAAACTACTGCGGTGTTCATTTCCTTGCCTCCCGTTGGCACTAATTCCTCTTTGTCTAGGTCAACATCTTTCTTGACCTTACGTAAACGCATAAACTCATCTCCTTTATTTATTGAGGACTCGTTTACGTTTGTTTTTTGTTCCAGGTTTTCGTCCTGGTCTTCGTTCTTTTTCATACTTCCATGCATCCTCTAGTATTTTGTACAGATAATCTTTAATCTTCCTTGCATTTGGTTTGCTCAAATAACCATATGCTTCCTTTGCAATCTTATCTTTACCTTTAATGTAAAGTTCAAGTTCAGTTACAATGTTAGATATGCTTTCTGCAGTTGGACTTTCAATGAATGCAGTCATGTCTCTTCTAGTAAACTTAGATGACTTTACATAGGTGTAAAGATTGAACAAGAACTTACCATCAAAGGCAGCATCAATTGATTTTTCAACAAGGAGATAAATTTCTTCTGTAGGTTCCATTAGATAAGATTGTTTTCTTGGAAGTAGTGCAGCGTGTCTTTGAATCCTCCAATGTGTTTGGTGTTGATAGAAATCTGAGGGAACGTAGCACCCTCACCAAACTCTGCGTAGAATTCTTTTTTAGTAAAGTCCTTTTCGTACTTATACTCAGTATATTTAACATCTAAATTGTCAAATAGCATCTTTGCTCTATCACACCATTGACAATTGTCTTTTGAATAAAGAATGACTTCCATGACCTCCAGGGGTAACTCCATGTTAGTATAGCAATAAAAAAGGGGGGTGTCAACCCCCCAGATCACTGATAATGTTTTTACATGTATCTAAATTCTTCTTACAGAAACCACGAACGTATGAGTCAGTATCAACACTCATGGTGTGGTGTGCATGGGTATGCATACCTTGAACTATAATCAAAAACCCAACCACTAAAAGATTAAAGTGTGTTACTGGACTGCGAAGAATCTTAATCATAAAAAAAGGGGACCGAAGTCCCCAGATTTAGTTAGCGGATCAGAATGCCCACTTCAGACCAGCTTTGGTGCCGTAAGAACGGTCAACACCAGCAACGCCCGAACCAACGAACGAAACTTCGCCGTAAGCGGAGAGAGAATCGGTCAGACCGACGCCCAGACCTGCCTTACCCGAAGGAACGGTGTCAGAAGCACCAGCATCGGGGAGTTTAGTGGTGATACCACCCTGAACGTAGTATGAAGCAGATTCGCCAAGAGCGCCTTCGTAACCAACGTGGCTATCGACAGCGGTGCCACCATAGTTAGAACCAGTCCAACCAGAGTTGGCTTCGACGTTCACGTAAGGACCTGCAAAAGCAGCGCCAGCGAAAAGGGGAGCAGCAGCCAGAGCTGCGAATGCGGATTTAATCATTTGTTTTTACCTCGTAAGATTTTTACTTGTGGAATGGTTACCCACAGATGTTGGTTGGATCGACTTCCAACGCTTGCTAAGCATAACAGATTCCGCTGCGAGTAGTTGAGGCATTGGTGCTGTTATCGAACTGTCACATGTGACAGTTGTAATATATGTATACAATTAGTATACGTTATGTCAGGTTTTCATAACCTGACAACGGAGAGTCAGGGATTCGAACCCTGGGAGGTGTGACCCTCGCTGGTTTTCAAGACCAGTGCCATAAACCACTCGACCAACTCTCCAAGTCAGTCAGGATACCCGTCGTCATCTTCGATGAATGGAGTACATTTAGCAATCTCATCATAAGAGAGATAGGTGTCAGTGTCTGAGTAGATTTCACTCTCAAGTTCACTGACTACCCGTTTAAGTTCGCTAATAAGTTGTTTAAGTTTAGATCGATCCATGTGTGTCCGTGGAAGACCTATTGATAATAGCATACTGCTTCTGGTTTGTCAAGAGGTTGAGGAACGTCGTTCCAGTGACGAACGACTCCAGCAACAATAAAGCAATTAGTGACCAGGTAAGTAAAGAATATGACAGTTCTTACACTGGCAACCTGATCAGCAATATGATCCTTCTTGTGTGCTTTCTCCCCTAATGCTTTCGCCCAGATCCTCCAATTCGTCTTCATCTACTCTTCTCAATACAATGTGGTCATCTTCGATAGTCCATTCCAATAGATCATTCTCTTGCCAACCAAGTTCATCCATAAGATCTTCAGGAACAGGAAGAATGAGATCGCCCCCATCCTCCTCTAGTGTGACATCATAGGTAGCCATTTTCTTTCAACCATTTCTTTGTTAATGGAGTGGGTGGGTACTTCTCCCACATATTGCCCTCAGCACACGCTTCTAGGGCGTCCTGGGTCATCTTAGCGGTCTTTCCTGCCCAGGTTGCCTCTGCCTCAAAAGGAACCGCTTCAGCAGGGTAGGACTCCTCTACCATCTCACGCCACAATCCTGGCACATCCTCTTCATTCTTGATGATAGCAATCAAACTATTCTTAATGCTACCTGCCATACAATCTTGAGCAGCGTGCCATCCTTCATGTCTCATGACGGTCATCATGACATTAGGGCGGTGTACATAACTCCTATTAAGATAGAAATTATTACTAACAGTATGGTAGACACCACGATGTCCAACTGGAAAATACTTTTCTGGTGCGATGTATACGCTAACTCCAACTTGACTGAGTGCGTTCATCATTCGAGCGAACTCTTCTTTAACTAAGTTCCAATCAGAATTTGGAAAGAGTTCTTCCAACTGATCTGCACCCCAAACTTGAATTACGCCATCAGTACATTCCTGTACAATCATGCACCCCATGGCATCCATGGTGTAATACCCTTTGGTCGGTTCTGCATTAACTGGAGCAGCCGCTAAAATCAATGCAAGTAATAATTTCTTCATTTAATTTACCGTTAACGAATTGAATAATCTTTCTTGGAAATGGTGCGTAATGACATTCCCATTTTGCTGGATAAACCTCGATTGTTGCTGTAACATAGACAGGTCTAACCTTTCCATGATTACCATTAGGAACCGCTTTGTAAGGATTCCATGGGGTTTTCGATTCTTGTTCTGGGCAAAGATCAAAATCTTGAGTGCCTGAATAGTCAATCTCAAACAATTGACCACTAGGATCAATCCAATATTCTACCATAAGGCATTCGAGACCTTTGGTTTGTAGATCTCTTCTCCAGAATCCTGGACCGAGATCATAACTACTTCTGATTGTGTCAAACATTCCCATGTTCGTTTGGTAGTTCGTTGGTATTATACACAAAAAAAGAAGGGGTGTCAACCCCTTCGGTTATAAACGGGTTGCACTTCGAGCAATTGCTCGAAGTACTCCTGCAAGTGAATCTTATAGCATGACCAGTATGTTACTCCTCTATATTTGAGTTGATAACATGCGGGAGGTCTATTATCACTATCCATATCATCAAAGTGATATCGATAGTCCATCACTTATTATAGGTGTGACCTCTGTAGCAGAATGTTCCATGAGTTTCTTCAGCACCTTGCTTGCACTCATATACTACACCACGATAAGCGGTGTGGGAAATTTGTGCGTCGTGAAGTGCTGCTTGCTTCTGGATCTGCTTTTTGATCAGAGTGAGGGTGTTCATGATTTGACTCCTGAAAAAATGGGTGAATTGAATCTCCCGTTCCTTCAGTCGTTTGCGTCCTATGCCTCTGGCAGGAAACATGCTGGGTCAGTATGTTCCATCCAATGAATGAGGATATCAGCTTTTTCAAAAGGAGTGAAAAGAGTTGTCTCTTCCAATCCTTGTTTTAACCATTCATAGTCATCACAGCGAAGATAATTCTCCACTGGTACATGACTAAAGAAGATGAGT
>Ga0208428_1000794_pt1 | contig 13936 bp, 7 predicted proteins | sample DEB08_DNA_11_FD_184535 | JGI IMG/M metagenome (GOLD analysis project Ga0208428, IMG submission 184535) | Aqueous microbial communities from the Delaware River and Bay under freshwater to marine salinity gradient to study organic matter... | ecosystem: Environmental > Aquatic > Marine > Coastal ... | reverse complement strand
TCCGCTGACTGTTCTGGATAAAGTTAGGGGAATGCTATTGCTTTCTATTCTTGTTGCGCCATCTGCACCCACAAACAACCGCCCAGTGCCATTAGTCGAGATGGCTACTTGGTCTGCGCCAGGTTGATAAATACCTGAATTAACGTCACCGTTCAGGATGATGCTAGGGGCAGCTGCCGTACCAGCAGGGAAATCGAAGCGCTCGCTGCTGGTCCAAGCATCCGTAGCGTTGACCCAGTTAATTGTCTTATCGGTAGCGCCTTTCAGCGTGATGCCGCCACCGTCAGCCGTGGAATCGGTTGGGGTGTCAACAGAACCAAGCTCAATATTCTTGTCTTCGACAACCAGCGTCGTGGTGTCGATCGTGGTGGTCGTGCCGTTGACCGTCAGGTTGCCGGTGATGACAACGTTGTTGTCGAAAGTGGCGACGCCGGTGACATCAAGCGTGCCAGGGACATCAATGTTGCTGGTCCACTCAGTGGCCGTACCAGCAGCGTTGGTTTGAAGCAGTTGCCGGGCAGTGCCCTCGGTGATGTCGCCAGGAACAATTTCACCGGTCTGGATCTCAATCCAGCTGGTGCCGTCGTAGAAATAAAGATGATTGTCGTCGCTATCTAACCACCAAGCGCCTTTGCTTGGACTAGATGGAGCGGTCGATGCAATGACAACGCCGCCCAGGCGCCAAATGTTGCCGGCGCTGTCCTCGCACTGGAGGAATGGGCCGGAAGAGTGATAGTTAAGTGCAAGCTCGCCAACTGCAAGCTGTGCCGCGGTGGCCTCCTTGTCCTGAACAGAGCTGTTCTTGAGAACGAGTTGTACGGACATGGCTATCTAGCCGGAGGACACCCCTATACAGAGGTGTCCAGAGTCTAGCGATCAGTACTTGATCACAGCAAGCAATGCAACGTTAGTTGGGCGAGTTTCGTCATCACCACCGCTAATAGTGACGGTGTGATCGTGACTGCCAGCGCTGTTCATCGTGGGAGTCTCGTCACCAATACCGTTACCGCTGAAGGCAGTTGAAATGCCGTTGCCGGTACGACCTGCATCGCCGCCTGTAATGGTGTGAGCGTGACTACCTGCGCTGTTGGTCGCGCCGGTAAACGCGCTGTTCGGCATTGCCGTGGCGCCGTCCTGATCAGAACCACGAACGCGGCCCGTATCCAGTGCCGAGGTGTCGCCGTCAGCATTCGCGCCAGAGTTCCAGCTACGAATGAACTGACCGCGCAGGTCGGGCAGCACACCGGCCCCGCCGTAAGTTGTGCCAAGTGCCGTAAACAGGTTGGCGAAGTTGGCGGTGACGCCTTGAACTGTGCCGTTACCGTTCGGGACTGTGTCGCCGTTGGCAATCAGCCAGCCATCAGGTGCGGTCGATCCCGCAACGTGAAGCACTGTTCCAACCGGAACTAAGCGGTTCGTAATTGCATTGACAATCTCGGTATTGAGGTCGGTCAGTGCAGACGACAAGCCAAACGGTGAAACCGCCAGCGAGTTAGACGCCAAGGCTTGAGTTTCAGCTTGAGTTGCAAGCTCGACGATGCCTTGGGTGGTTTCGTTGGCCTCGGGTAGCTCGGGGAGCACACCGCCAAAACCACCGTCCCACGTCGGGTTGCCGGTCACCGTGCCATTAACAATTAGCTCGGTGTTAACCGTGTGGTTGTTAACGCTGAGTGAGTCGTAGAAGGTCGGGAACTCGATCTCATCCGTGGGCTGCGAACCTCCAAGCGAGTCGAAGCTCGAAGTCTCACCAGTGCTCAGGTCCTGGATGCCTTGAGGCGTAACCAAGAAACCTTCCTCGTTGAAGCCGCTGCCGTAAACGCGGCCAGCGTCTTGGTTGGTGAAGTAGTAGGTGAACTTGTTTGCCGTGCCAAGGTCACGCTGGTACTTGGGCAGAGACTTGGAGTAGTTGAGATAGCCAGCCCACTCATAGGCATGGCCGAACAGACGAATGTTCGACGGGCGGCGGAACTCAATCGACCAGTTAGCCCAAGCGTTGGCGGCGCCACTGGGGTTGCCGATGCTGTCCAGTGCGCTGCTGGGGTTGCGGTCACGGTTAGCTGCGGGCTTAGGCAGCAAAATCGTGTGCGCGTTGGCAGCGCTAAAGCCAAGGCTGGTCAGCAGGGAGTGCAGGCCTTTGTAGTCCGTACCGGAGCGGTATTGAGCGCGGACCCGAGCATCCGTCGACCAGACGGTGCTGAGGGTGTAGCCGAGAGTGGTCGAGTCAACAGAGCCGTCGGTGTCGTTGTCGAAGTAGATCGTCGGCTGGGTGTTCTTGAAGTAGTCCTCAGCGTTGTAAGCCTCCTCCATGTGGACATAGGCTTCGCTCCACTTGGAAACATCAAAGGTGGAATCGCTGTTCTCAAGGATGCAGCTGTAGTGCTTGTTGTTGTTGCGGACAACATCACCAGCGCGGTAATACGTGTCGGCAGTCCAAGTGTTGGTGGGATTGAGCCGCCGCAGTTCCACCAAGGCGTTGTTGCCAGCTGAGTCGGTAACTGCAGCAGACGTGCCAACGCCAATCAGAGCGTCGTTGCCGATCAGGGCGTCAATGTGGCCCGCTCCAGTGTTGGTCTGCAGGATGTAGTCACGCAGCGGGGTGCGTGCAGCAGCGCTGGTATTGGCGCCAAGCAGTGCGAAACGACGCTCGGAGGTGGTCCGGGTGTCCTGCAGGCGGCGGATGTAAACGTTGGCGCCGGCAAGATCGGGAAAGTCGATGCCGGTGTCATTGCCTTCACCGTCAAGGACGTTGTCGCCAGGTGCCGTGCCGTCCTCGTTTACAAAGGCAGCTTTGACGACGATCTGATTGGGGTTGCTGGATGACCAAGCGGTTGCAGCCAGTTGAGCCCGGTAATCGTTGGAACGGCTGTTCTCAATCCAGAGGTAGGAATCCTCAAACAGGCTGTAGTTAAGGCGCTCCAGTACCCGAGGAACCTCGGAGTCGTAGGTGCCGGCCTCAAGGTCCAGGTTCAGCGTAATAGTCGTGGCGGTGTTGCTAGTGCTGCTTGCAACGGTGCCCAGGACAATCTTCTTGATGTTGCCCGTCTTTTCGCTGAGGTCAGTGGCAACCCGCAGGCGATTGACGGTCCAGTCGGAGTCAGCAGCAAAGGCTTCAGTTTTGTAGCCCTCGGCCAGAGCTGCGCACCCACCAAAGTTGGAGTTGGAGTTGGTGACGGTCAGTTCGCCGCCGCTTTCAACCCAGTGGTGGATGCCTTGACCGATCGCAAAGACGCTGACCTCTTGGATGATGGCGTCGTTGACGGCGCGGATGTGGAATGAACGCCAAGTCGGCTTCATCCGCACGTTGTCGGGATCTTGGGCGATGTAATCGTCGTAGTCGTCAACTGCAGTCCAGCTGCCGCTGTCGTACTTCTCCCAAGCGTCCATGTCCTTTTGAAGGGACACGCCGGTGTACTGCGCCACCACCATGGACTTGAAGCCCTGGGCTGCAGCACCATTGGCAAAGATGCCGCACAGGCCGTAGGTGGAGCGGATCGAGCAGTTGTAGATGTAAGGGCTGGCGCTGCCGACCGTGTCAACAGACGCTGCTGCAGTTGCAGGCTGAGGGCCGGTGATCTGATACTCAGCTTCGCGGCTGTCCGTATTGGCTTCGCTCAGGCCGCCAAGCGTGCCAAGGCGGTCGTAAACCTTGGCGTAGAAGGCGTCGAGCTGGGTCTCGCTGGTGAACTGGAAGCAGTCCAGCAAGTGGTGGCTAGTGGTGGAGCCAGCTTTGTCCTGGAACGTATAGCCGAAGTAGTAGCCACCGCCGGTGACACGGAAGATCGTGCCACGGTTGCTGTAGTTAGCAGCTTCGTCGGTAGGAGACGGGACGTAATCAGGGCGGATCAGCGTCTTACGCAGATCGGCACTGATCAAAGACGCGCCGCGAGGCAGGATCAGACCGCCGGCAGTGTTGTCGTTGTACTGCTGGAGCTGAGCTGCGGTAGGAACAAAGCCGTCACTCCAGGGGTCAGGAGTTGCCGTGCCAAGGCCGTTGTAAACGGTGTGAATGCCAGGGGCCAGAACGATCGAAACCAGATCGTCGCCAGCAGTGGGATCTAGGAAACTGCGGCTAGTAATGATTGCCGCTTCAATGACGGCACGGTTAATGGTTTTGAAAGGACGAGCTTCGGTATATCCACACTCCAGACGCTGCAGGCTGATGCGACGCAGCTTCTGACTTTGAGTTCCGTCGTCAGTGCTGGAATAGTCGCCGGAAACAAAAGTATCGTTACCGATCTGCGGGTTTACATAAAGAACGTATTGCGCACTCAGCGGATCATTAACAACAGTCGAACCACTTGTGATTTCCGCGTTGCCGCCCAGCTGACGAATTGCATCGGTCAGCGCGTCGAGCTGAGCCCGAAAGCCCGATTGCGGGACATCAATGTGTCCTGAGGAGCCGGTTTGACCGGCACGAGTGATTTTGGTCACAGGATCACAGTGTCAGTTGCTTCTAGCAGTTTAATCTCGCCCGTAGTAACGAAGTTCGCCGTACCAGCGATGATCTCTGTTGGGCGCACGTTAACTGCGCTGTTGGTGACTAGCAAATCGGTGGAGTAATACAGGTCTCCAGGCAGCTGGCCCGCCGAACCTTGGACTCCACCGCCGCGATTGACCAGGTAGAAGCGGGCTGATGCTTTGCAGCCCTTCTCCGTCATCAGCAGCAACTTCATCATTGTCGTGCCACTGTCCTGCTCGTCGTCATGCGACTTGCGGTCGATCAGAAACTCAGCCGAGCCACCGCCAGTCACGAGGGATTTGACGGCTTCGCCAAATTTGTCGCTAAGTGAAGTGGTGTCGACGCTTGGTGCGGACAGCTCAAGTGACCAGTTGGCGACGTCGCAGATCAGCTGCCAATACGGAGCGGTCTGACCAGCGGTAGTGCTGCGAGGCAGCACATTGGCGTTCTCGTATTCGTCGGAGTCAAACGCCGGGCTTTCGTAGTCCGGGGCGTCGGCACAGATTGAGGCGAGCGACGAAATGTCTTGAACGTCGCCGGCGGTGTAATCGTTCACCTCAGTAATGCACCGCCAGAAAGCGTTGTTGTAGTTGGCGCTGCCAAAGGGGGAAAGGCCAATTACCCCATAGACGGTCTGAAACAGGTTGACCCGATCGGCTGGGTCGCCTTCAAGCGCGTCAGCGCGTGAGTTATAGAAGCTGATCGCACCCAGCTCGTCAACATGGATCCAATACTCGCCGTCACCGCAGGCGACCAGGGTTTCGGAATTGGATACGTCGCCAACACGGGAGTAGAACTGCGAATCATCGCCAGACTCCCCAGTCGGGTATTCCTCGGAAGAGGTCTTGTAAAACGTGTCGTTGATGCCGTTGATCTGGCTGCGGTTAGGTCCTTGGAAGTAGCGGCTTCCGTAGTACGTGCCATAGCCATCGGGATTTGGCGGGAAATCGCCGCCGCCAGTCGGAAGACATGAAGTGGTGACCTTGTCCCCGCTCCAATAGCCAGGGCAATAGGTCAGCAGGGAGTCGTCCGCAGTGACCAGCAAAGAGCTGATAACGCAAGCTTCAGGCGCCTCACGCTTCAGGTAAAGCCTTCCACCGATCCCAAGAACGGCCATTAGAACTCTCCAACGGGCTTACCAGAGACTTGGAAGCTGACACTTACTGCTTGGACGCTGCCGACACTGATGCTGGGGCTAACGCTGGTAACGAAGCCAGTGCAGGCAAAGGACTTGTTGTCCAAACGGTTGAACACGAAATTCACCTGCTCAACATCTTCAGTGTTGTTGAAAATGGAGTTCAGGAAAACAGTCGCTTGATAGTTGTCGGGGTCGTATAAAACAGTGGCGCTACCAGTCGTGCCACGCAATCCGCCGATGTAGGTGCGGTCATACGAGCCGATAGAGGTGTCCTCAAGGGCATCCTTAGTGACCGTGATGCTCCAGTCACGGACTTTGCCCACGACTGTGCCTTGATATTTGAGTTGGCCGTCAGCTCCAGTTAAGACCATTTCAGGCGTCCAAAGTAGCTACGAGTCGTACTTGCACCCTAGACCGTCCAGGAAAGAGTGATTCGACCGAGGGCATCTCAGCCCAGCGCCAGTTTAAGTAAGTGGGGACTTGATCTTTGAGGTCCTGAGCAACACCGGCAAAAACTTCAGACGGCAGGGTCAGCGTGTATGCGCCACCCTTGGAGTTGTGCCAGCTGGCCAGCAGTGAAGCGGTATCCGAATCGCTGGTGACAAAGTCCAGGCGCAGCTCAGCGTCAAACGCCTTGCTGCCATACAACCGGGTCTCGCTGGCACCATTGACCGCGTTGAACTTCTTAGTCGCGTAGGCGCCGGGCGTGAATGTCCGACGGGTCGGAGATACCGCAGGAAAAGAGACGCTCATAACGTTCCCTCGATCACCCAGTTATTGGACTGGTTCCAGCCCTGTGTTAACAGGCTAGTTCCAGTGGAGTCGGTAGGAAAATAAGTGGCCTCGACCTCAATGTTCCCGTCCTGGTCGTAGCTGATTGATTGGGTTTTGTAGGTCTGAGCGTCGGTGGTGCTGTTCTTCACGCAGAACACCGCATTTCTGTATGAGCTCTTGCCATTGGCAATCTCAAGCGAAACCTGCTGGATGTCACTCGTAGTTCCGTCCCACAGAAGGCAGGTGTAGGTGCCGTCTTCCAGCTCAGGCCATGAGGTGACAGTGCCGTCATCAGCAATTGCCCCGTTAGCTGGTTGGTTGTAGGTGACGGTTTCAAGGCCCAGCTTGAACACGCTGCCAATGTCAAGCGACGCTTCAGATGGGGTGGTTTTGAACTTGATTGAATGCGTTGTGTAGCGGCGGCTGCGCAGCTCCCACTTGGCACGGTCGATAGCGTGATCTTGGCTGGTGCAGTAATCGCTGATGTCAATCAACTCCAGCGGTGCATTTGGGTCGACTTCTGGTTCGCGCACTGTCACCTCGCGGACCACGGGGAACAAGCCGCGGGCCTCGATGTTCGATGACTCCTTTTCTTGGCGCCACTTGACCGAAACCCTGATGGGCAAGCGGTCTTGGAGGTCGGCGTAGGCAAATTCCAGCGTGTCCTCAATGATGTTGCCTGCTGTAAACAAGCCGCTAATCGTTTCAGGACCGCTGAAGGTGGCTACTGGCTGGAGCGCAAACTTGCCGTTGCGGACCACTAGGTCCAGCAAGTAGTCGTTGGCAACCTTGGCGCCCCAGCTGCGGATATTGATGCGCTCGGAAATGGCACCGTCAAAGAAGTAGCGGCGGGCGTAAGTCCATGCCGAGGCAGCGTTGAAGCTTTCAAGGTCGACCTGTTCAGCGTTCAGCACCTTGCCAGTGCCGTACCGTTTGTTGGTCATCAGGTCGTACAGCACATCTGGGAAGTTGCTGGTCGCCCCAATTCCCTCGTTCACGTACACGCTGAACTGGTCGAGGCGACTGATCTCGGTGCTGCTGCGAATGTTGACCCCGACAATCGCCATGTTGTCGTAGTTCGGAACAGAGGGGTTTTCGGCAATCGTGTTTACGTAGACGATTTGATGTTCAGGCTGGTTGGCACTGGCCGTAATTTCGTTGTAGATGAAAGCTTCTGAGCAGCGTGCCCAGGCGTCTGCATAGAAGTATTCGTCGTCAAACCCGATGCCGAGATCTACGTAGTCAGGCGTTGTCAGCGCTGCAACGTTGAACGATTCCGTGCTGCGAGAAACCTGAGCGCCGGTGAAACGCAGAGTCAAGTCGCCCGCAACCACAGACTGGTCAGTGCCCTTGTAATCGAGAACGTTTACATAGGAATTGTCGGTAGAGGCGTACCGGACTTCGTAAGCGCTTATGGGAGTGAAGCGAATGTCCCACCTGTTGCTCTCGGTGTACTCAAAACGCAGGTAGTTGTACACCGCAGCACCAGTAGCGCTACAAATAGCAAAGAGCTCGTCGACTTCGGTGTAGGAATTCTCTGAGCCTGCCGGTCGATACCCGACACGGAAGAACGAGTAACGGGTATCGGGGCTGCTATACGAGCCACTTTGATAGACGATCGCCTGAATGTTGTCGGCGTTCTGGCCGTTGTAGTTGAAGCACGCCTCATTGTCGCAACGCTGATAACTGTGTGCGTCGCGCATGTTGGTCATGCCGCTGATCTGCAGCTGCACAGCGCTACGCAGTCCGACCTCGACAATCTTTGCCTCACGGTCTGTGGCAAGCACAGCCTCTGCAAATTTCAGAATGTGCCCGCGCTGAGATGCGTTGTAGCCACCATCAGCTTCTATCTCAGCCTGGGTGTACTCAAAGATGAAACCAGGGCGCAATACCTGGAACTCTGCTGAGACCTGCTGTGACGAGCCAATTCCGCTGTTGTCGGAGTCGGAAATAAACGTGGCCTCTGTGCGCGAGGTGCAAATTGCAACGCAGGTGCCGACCTTGTAAATCTGACCAATAGTCAGGCCCTCGTCGTAGCTGCGCTGGCGACCTGCTACTGCCTGAGCAACGTCGCCGCAGCTCTCTTCACCATCAGCACCCTGTGAATTGACCTCAGTAAATAGACGGTTCTGGTCTGAGCTAGTGAACAGCGTGTAAGTGAACGTGTCCCCAACGGCAACGGTGCGAAGCTGGGAAGTCGTACCAACCACGCCAGAGCGGCCTGAAAAGACAGTGCCCTGCTTGCGGCGCTGAGCTTGTGCTTGCCAATCGTTTGGGCAACGAACAGTGTTTGTAGAGCTGGGCTGCAACTGAACCGCAGGCCTAAACACAGGGTTCAGCTTGAAGGCAAAATTGTTGCCAATGAAGCCGTAGACACCAAACGTGTTCTGGTTAGAAGGGGAGCTTGTAAAGCAGAAGTCAGGCTGGAAAAAGTTATCCGTAGAACGGACTTGAAATACATCAGCGCCGCCGTCGTTCTCGGCGTTGCCAATGTCGTTTGCAGCCAGCTGACCAGCAATCCGGTCTGCGCTCCTCAGTCGACCGCCATCCCCCCTGTAATAAATGGCAATGCGACCATGATCAGAGTTGGCAAGGTCGTAGTTGGTCAGCAGGTTGTTGCCAATAGCGAATTGCTGAGAATCGACCGAGTTAATAGAACCCTCGCTCACCAGGAATATGGCGCGAAGCATTTGACCGCCGCCGACGCTGTAGATCTGGCTCCACAGCAAGTTGGTATTTACCCGGCAACCGCCATAACTGACTCCATCAATGACCTGACGGTTGGCGTAGACCAGCGGGACAACACTGCCCAACTCAACAACGTTCTGGACAGAGTCAAAGCCTGACTTTGGTGTGTACCGGGCACCGTTGACGATGTTCTGGCCTTGGACCGTGTTGGTCGTGACGTTGGCCTGCTGCGGTTGCCGCGGCCTAGGGGTAAGCAGCGTGGCGACATAGCTAAGCGCCGCGCCAATGACGATGTAAAGGATTAACAGGTCGACGCCGATGTTGACAGGCGTGCCAGGTTGAATCTTGCTGTGCCGCTTAAGTTCGCGGACAAATTCTCGATACTCACTCTCATTTAGACCGGTGATCTCCATGATCTCCCGGTCCTGTGGCAGCAGGACAATATGGTCAGCACCTTTAGGAGAAAGAGTCATCGCAGTGATATTTCTCCGGTAGTGGGCAGTGAACCAACCAGCTGCTGGGTCAATGAACGCCGCGGGGCGTTTTCACGGACCGCATCAAGGGGGCTACCTAATCGTACTGAGAGCCTGGAGCTGTCATGTTCAAGACCGGTCACTGCGTAAAGCTCTTCGCTGTAGGTCGAGCTTTCGGCAAGCGTGTCCGGGTCGAGCCACACGGTGCGAAGTTTGACAAGCCACCTGTCATTGACCGCTTGCGTATAGACGGCAAGGCTCAACTGGTTCAAGGCGACGACAAGGCTGGCACTGATGTTGCCGCCTTCAAGATCAAGCGTGCCACCGCTAAAGCCAAAGCCTGAAAAGGTGTAGGTCTGGCCGTTATAGGTGCGCGTATCGCCCTTGAAGAAGTTCTGGAAGCGGTAGCCGGTGTCGCTTCCGTTGGCGTTCAGAAGGCGGATGTATGTCCCGATGGCAATCGTCATCAGCGCATACCCAAGGAGGAACGAGTGGAAGGCTTGTTGCGCATGTCGGCAAAGACTTGAGCGCGGGCCTGTTTGGCGCTGGCGGCAGTGGCCTGAGCGACCTGGTCCATCGTCGCGTATTCGACGTTATTGATGACCTGAGTCTGGATCAACATTGAGCCGCCGGCACCCGTGAGCATGGTCTGGCGCTCGCGCTCCATCACCCGCTCACGGCTGTAGCTGCTGCCCAAGGCCAATGCTTCAGCGTTTTCGTCGAAGGCTGCAGAGGAGCTGCGATTAGCAGCGCCCTTGGCCATTGCGGCGTTGGCGTCAGCAAAGTAGGCCGAGACGCCCAAGCGGCCGTCGTTGCCCCGCTTGAGGGGAATGATCGCTTCCGGGCCAGCCTCACCCATCAGGCCGAAGCGACCGGTGCCGCCCTCGGCATAGGTGAACATGGTCGGCTTGTTGACCACGCCGCCCATGGCGTATTTCTTGAGGCCCTTGTTGAAGGCGTTGCCGCCTGCGTTCGTGATGAAGCTGCTGTAATTGTCGCCAATATTTGAAGGTTGGAAGCTTGAAGTGTCGGCACCTGCGCCACCGCTAGTGCTCGGACCGCCCAGCGCCTTGATTACCGCCTGAATAGTGGCGATGGCAATCATCTGGGTGATGACCTTGGCGGCGTATTCAACGAAGTACTGACCCAGGTTCTTGAGGAACTGAGCCATGGCCTGTTGAGCGGTCTGGGAGCCGGTGACGATGTTGCTGAAGGCTTGGCTGATGCTTTCGCCGAACGCCATTGCGGCGCCCTTGAGCTGGTTCAGCGGCTTGGTCATTTCCTCCAGCTCGTCCTTCATGCGCTTCACTTCGGTCTCGCCCGCCTCTTGGAAAGTGGGATCAACTTCGCGGCGGTACAGATCTTCCAGCTGCGCACGGCGACCCGCAAACCCTTCGCCCGGATACGCCTTAGTTAAACGAGCCCGCTCTTCAGCAATCTGGAACTGGGTGTATTCCTCTTTGCTGATTAGGCCTAGCTGGTACTGACGCTCCTTGAGCTCCCCGTTAATGTCGCGTTCCTTCTCCTTGCGTTCTTCGAGGGACTGGTCGACGTCCCTCATGTAACCCTTAAACCAAGACTCTTGAGCTCTATTGAACTTCTCCAAAGCTTGAGCCCGCGCCACCCTGGCTTTTTCAGGGGTTTCGCTCATCTCCTTGGTTTTGAGCAGAGCCCGCTCAAATTCGAGGATGTCGGCTTGTGCTGTTAAACCCTGGCGGCGAAGGTTTGCAATACGAGTAAGAAGATCGGCTTGCTGCCTGCTGATGTCTTTGGACTTGGTTCCGTCGGCATCTAAGTCACCGCCGCCCGGAGTCGGCGCGGGAGTACCGCCAAAACTGCTGGGTGTGAACCCAAATAACGACTCTTTGATTTGCTGACGGCCTGCAGCGTCTGACTTGACCCCCTCGCCCAAAATGCTGCGGCCTTCTTGTTTGGCATAACCCCGCAGCACGTTCATCTCTTGGTTAAAGGCCTCTGTAAAACGCCTCGGGGTAAAGATTGGGTCGTAGCCCAAACCCCTTACTGTCTTTTCTGCTTGCTTACTTGCGGTATCAAAGTCAAAACCACCGGCCCTAAGTTCACGCCCCTCGCGAACCTTGCTGTAAACAGCTCCGACGCCGCGGTTTAGGTTTTCAGCGATAAACGTAAATATCGGGCCAACCGTCTCCTTGATCTCTTCGATCAATGTCTGAACGATTTCAACAATCTGATCAGCAGCAATCTTGACGTCGACAATTACGTCCTTAATTTTGTCCTGGTTTTCGTTGACAAAGGTGACCAGATTGGTCAGGTAGTCCTGGAAACCGGAGCCGACTTTGAGGAAGAAGCCACCGAAGTTTTCTCCAGCTTGCTCAAGTGCAATCTGCAGCCGGATGCCAGCCTTTTCTGGTCCGTCGGCAATCAACTGAGCAACACCGTCGTATTCCTCACCTTGGGCAGCAGCAAAGCGGACAAACTGCGCAATAGTGACTTCGCCGTCTTTGAACGCCTTAGTCAGCTGGGGCAGCGTCATTTCGTTGGCTGCCGCAAACTTGGCAACAGCGCCCGGCAAACGTTCACCGATCTGGCCCGACAGTTCTTCAGCGCTGACCTTGCCCTTAGACAAGACCTGCACAGTTGCTCGGATAATTGCGTCGAGGTCTTCCTGGCTCTTACCAAAAGCAACGTTGGATGCAATCAAACCTCGGAAGATCTTTTCCGTGTCCTCGAAGCTCAGGTTGTTGGCCCGAGCTGCAGTTGCAATTTGGGCCAAACCTGAAATCGCTGGCATGAGCGACACCGAGTAATCGGAGCTGACTTGGCGCGCCAAGGTCAACAAGCGGTTGTAATCCCGGATCCCAGTAGATGCCTGCGCCAGAGTGGTCTTAGCCAGGTTGAGCTGACCTGCAAACTCAGCAACGGCTGCTGCCTGCTGCCTCAGGGCCGATAACTGTGCGCCCGCTGCAGCACCGACCGCGGCGCCGCCTGGGCCAAACCCCAAGCCGCCGACCAGGCCACCAATTGCCGCCTCCGGCCCACCAAATACAGCGCCTGATAAAGCGCCCCCCACACCAGCTACAAGATTTCGACCTGTAAGACCCTTTCGACGCTCAAGCTTTGCAAGTTGTCGATCGACCTTTTCAATCTCCTTCGTTACTTCCTTAAACGCTTTGGTACTAGGTCGCAAGCCCGCGCGAAGTGTGGTCCATGCAGCACGCTGACTTTGCAAGCTGTTAATACTTCCATTTGACGCAGCAGTAGCCGCTTTGATGTCCCGAGTTACCTGCTGATACGAATTGCCCATCGCATCAATCAGGCCCCGTGTGCGGGCCATTCCTATGTCTGTGATTTGTCCATACAAAGTGCTGATTTCACGCACTTGAGTTGGTACGGGAGCCTGTGCTCTACGCGCAGCGGCTTGGCTTGCTCTGTAGTCTTCCGCCTCCGTGCCAAGGCGAGATGTAAGCCGGGTACGACGGCCTCGGCCGCGCTCAATAAAGGCTTCGAGCGTTCCCTGACGCCCACGCAGCCCTTGATCTTGCAGGGTTAATTCCCTAATCCTTTCTCCCCTTGCAATATCTTTTTGAACCTTGTCTATTTCCCTAATTGTGCGTAGATAATCCTCTCCACCTATGTCTAAATTTGCAAAATCTTGGCGTAGTTCTCTAAGGCGTTGACTTAGGCCGGCAGCCGTATTAGGTAGTTCCTGAAAAACTCCTGCGTACCGAACCAGTCCTTCGATATCTAGTTCTTGCGTGCCTCCACGTGCTGCAGTAAACGAAACCGTCCGTGCTTGTGCCGCTATTACTGCTTGGCGTTGCTCGATACGTGAAAGAGCAGCCTCGAATTGAAGGACTTGGCCTAAAGTTTCTGTATATGCAGCTGTTAGCTCCTCTTGCGTATTAAGCAGCTTTCTTCTTTCGCCCAGCTGCATCTGCAGGCCTGGAACGCCAACTTTTGTAAACCGCGCTCCAATTTGCTTAGCTGATAATGCAGCGGCGGTATTATTAGCTTGTTGCTCTACATTTTTAAGTTGCCTTTCGTACAGTTTAATGTCATCGGCAAGCTGTTTGAATACTGTGCCTCCTATAGAAGCCTGTTCTTTTAGGTTTTTAAGGGCTTCAACCTGTCCCTTAAGTACTTTGATACTATTGTTGCTCTGATTTGTGTAATCTTTGATGCCCCTACGGAGCTCTTCGATTGCCTTATCGGTTACATCAAGCGTGCCAGTAAGGCCCTTAAACGCAGACTTAAGACCTGCGACCTTGTCTTGGCCCTCAAGCTTGAGCCTTAGAAAAATGTCGCTTACCGTCTTAGCCATCGGAGCTCTTCTTGCTGAGTTCGCTCAGTGCTGCGGCCTCCATGATCTGAAGGCCCTCAAGCATGTCGCGGCGGTTGTCGACATTGTAGAGGTCAAATAGCCCT
>Ga0208428_1000793_pt1 | contig 13940 bp, 15 predicted proteins | sample DEB08_DNA_11_FD_184535 | JGI IMG/M metagenome (GOLD analysis project Ga0208428, IMG submission 184535) | Aqueous microbial communities from the Delaware River and Bay under freshwater to marine salinity gradient to study organic matter... | ecosystem: Environmental > Aquatic > Marine > Coastal ... | reverse complement strand
CTATAAGGCTAGTAAGAGATATTTAAAGCGAAGGTTTTTGTTCTTGTATGGTTAGCAGAGTTCGCCTTCACAGCAAGTTATTGCTTTTTGACCATATGCTGGACATCTGTAGTTATAGCAGTAAAACAAAAAAGCCGGAGGGTTTATTCTCCGACTCCTTTGCACATTACATGAGGAGCTTCCTAATATCAGAATTAGGATTCGCTTCAATAATTATATCATCGCGAAAACTTTTGCAATTTTAAAATACATAACTTTTTCTTTGTATTAAATTTATTTCCACATACATACAGAGGAGCACGCTTTTAGAACGACTCTGTAGATTAAACAAATACCAATGTGGAATAGCGTGACCATAATCGTCCGTCAAAGGGACATTCCTCGGCATATATTAAATTTTGGTTGGGCGGGGCCGCACAGGGTTAGCTGTACCTATAAAAACAAATAGGTTGGTTGGGGGCAACAAAAAAATAATTTCAGAGGTTGGGTGCTAATATAAAAAAACTATGGTTTTAGATTACATAATTTATGGAATGCACTTCAAGATACAAGATAATCAAATCCTTAGAATAGAAAAAAAAGAAGTTGTAGATGTTTGGAATGAAAAAGAAATTAACATTGACCAGATACCAGAAATAATTATGACAAGAATGTTAAATAACTTTCAACTCTATCAAAATATTTTAGTCAAGCTATAATAAACCTTATCATTATAAAACATAGTGTATGATGGTAGAGTCGGCTCCACTAACCGATATCCTCCCATCACCGGCTAACTCTTCGGGGTTAGCCATATGTAAAAGGAGTTAGATGGCAGGGTATATAGAACGAAAAAATTCAGAAGGTTGGGATGCCGAAAAAGAAACTTGGGCAGAGTATAAAAAACGAAAATCTGCTAAGTCAGCCGGGATGGGGCAAAAGAAATTAAACAAAAGGGAAAACCTTTCCGAAGTTCGTGAACGCGCACTCAAACGAGCTAACTATTCTTGTGAATGGCCAGAATGTAATTCTAAAAAGTGGTTAGAACTGGCACACTTAACAGCTATAGGAATGGGTGGTAAGAATAATGATATTGCAGCTGATATGAATAATGTCAGTATCTTATGCAAACATCATCACGATGTATTTGATGGAAGACAAAGAGTTGGATTAAAACTTGCATACACTGAACTACTTCGTGGATATCTACTGTTAATATGGAATAGGAAAAATGTCTGAATATATAGTAGAATTACCAAGTTTACACGAGGCACAACGAGAAGTTGCAAACTCAGATGCTCGTTGGAAAATACTTTGTGCAGGACGACGATTTGGTAAAACACGACTTGGTGTGCAAATGTGTATGGATGTTGCCTTACGAGGAGGTAGGGCTTGGTGGGTAGCACCCACATTCTCAATTGCTAGAGTTGGTTGGAGAGATATCGCCGCTTCGGCAAAATCATTTCCTAGAGAGATAGAACCTAATGTATCTTTAGCTAATATGCAAATTGATTTACACTCCGGGGGCTCTATTGCTGTAAGGTCTGCAGATAATCCACAAAGACTTAGAGGTGAAGGTTTGGACTTCCTAGTTATGGACGAGGCTGCATTCGTTAAGCCAGAAGTTTGGCAAGAAGTATTAAGACCTACTCTTACAGAAAGAAAAGGTTCGGCATTATTTATTAGCACTCCTATTGGAAGAAACAATTGGTTTTATGATTTATGGGAGACAGCTGAAGAAGCAGACAATTGGGAGAGATTTAGATATTCTACTATTGATAATCCAATGATTGACCCAGAAGAAGTTGAAGCTGCTAGAAAAGAAGTTGGCTCTATAGTTTTTGCACAAGAGTATTTAGCAGAGTTTGTTGATGCAGGTCAAGGTTTACTAAAACCAGAGTGGATAAATTATTTTAATATTATTCCAGATACTGCTGGTCAACTTAAATGTCATGTTGCAGGTTCAGAATATTATTTAGATACATTACAAAAATTTGGAATTGTTGACTTAGCTACTACAACAAATAAAGATTCAGACTATACAGTTATAACAAGTTTTGCAATTACACCAGACAATAGATTACTTGTTATTGACATGGTTAGACAAAAATTAGAAGGACCAGACATCATTCCAGCAATAAAACGCGCTATGGATAAAAATAAGCTACAATATGTAGGTATAGAACGCCAAGGTTTTCAAACTGCTATTATCCAGATGGCGCAACGGTCTGGTATTAGAGTTAAGAACCTTAAAACGGATAAAGACAAAGTTACCCGCGCACTCCCTTTGTCAGCCAGAATGGAGTCTGGAGATGTTTTCTTGCTTAGGGATACACACTGGCTACCAGAGATGGAGAGAGAAATAATGACCTTTCCAGCTGGAGCGCATGATGACATCATCGATACTCTTTCTTATGGCGTTCAAATGTTGCAAGAAAAAAGAAGCTGGAGCGCATATTAATGGCTGAAGATAAGTCAAGGTTTTCAAAAGCATTAGATTGGTTAAATGCACCAACTGATGCAAGAGTTAGAAGAGAAACCGAACAAAAAGGTTTAATTGTAAACCAAACAGAATATTCATATTTAAATCAAGCAGTATTTGGATATAACACATCATCTGGATACTTTGACCATAAAAAATTAGCTGAGGTTGGTGACGGAACTGGTAATTCAGCTGTAATCGCATGTCTCAATGTTTTAGCAACAGCTTTTGCGGAACCTGGAATTTTCGTTAGTTCTAGAAATTCAGAAGGTGATTATCAAAGAGATATGAACCATCAACTTGCTAGATTAATAAGAAGACCTAATCCTTACATGACTCAACAGTTGCTTGCTAATTACATTGTTACATCTCTTAATGCAGCAGGCGATGCCTTTATTTATAAAAATAGAAACGCTAGAGGACAAGTTGTAGAGCTTGTTCCTTTAATGCCTCACTTAGTTGAAGCTAAAGGTAACGAAAACGAATTAATTACTCATTTTATGTATCAACCACAGGGCGGTGTTCATGGAGAAGATGCAGTAAAAATAGAAAAGAAAGATATGGTTCATTTACGCCAAAATGTCGACCCTAACGATATGAGGCGTGGTCTAGCTCCACTTAGAGGCGTTCTAAGAGAGATAGCAGGTGATGAAGCAGCTGGACAATATACAGCAGCTTTATTACACAACATGGCAGTTCCTGGAGTTATTTTATCTCCAAGGGATGATGCAATGGGTGGTCCAACGAGAGAAGAAGCTGAAGCTATTGCAGAAATGTATAAGCAGAAGTTTGGTGGTAAGAACAGAGGTGCGCCTATGGTTTTATCTGGTTCTATGAATGTTGAAATAGTATCGTTCTCTCCAGACCAAATGAAGTTAGCTGAATTGAGAAGAATTCCAGAAGAAAGAGTGTCAGCAGTTCTTGGCGTTCCAGCAGTCCTCGCCGGCCTCGGAGCTGGATTGGATTCGGCGACATACTCAAATACAAAAGAACTTAGAGAGTTCTTTACAGAGTCAAAAATGGTTCCAATGTGGACAATGGTTGCGCAAGATTTGACTCATCAATTGTTACGACCAGAGTTTGGCGGAGGCGATAATCAATATGTTGAATATGATATCGACAATGTTAGAGCTTTAGCCGTTGACAAAGACAATCTCTATAAACGCATGAATACTGCAGTACAAGGAGGTTGGGTAACAATTGGCGAAGCTAGGAAAGTAGTAGGACTTGAAGCTGATGATAGACACGATGTTTATCTAAGACCACTTAACATGATTCAAGTTACAGAAGATGGTTCTCCACTTCTTAATGACAATCCTAACGAATCTGTACCGGCAAACAATGATGATGAGAATAAATTGACAACTATTGATTTACCACCCGAAGTTGAAAGAGAAGATGAAGTCCTTAGAACACCAACATACTTAAGTGAAGAAAAGTATATTGCAGAAATGCCTAATGGTGCTTTCTGTGTTATAAGCCATGAAGATGGAGAAATAATAAAATGCTTTGATACAAGAGCAGAAGCAGAAAACTTTTTAAATAATAAAAAAGAACCAGCTGCTTTGATGAAAGATACTTACACAACTATTGAAGAAGCACAAGAGAGAGCTAAAGAATTAGGTTGCGAAGGTACACACTACATTGATGTAGATGGAGAAAAGTTTTATATGGCCTGCGCTACACATCAAGATTATTTAGATGCAGTCTACAAACCTAAAAAAGACGGAGAGATAGAAGAGCTTAAAGTTTCATTAGAGGAAGCAGAAGTTATGTATGAAAAAGGTGATAAGTTACATAGCCCAGAAGAAAAAGCTCCAAAGAAAATAACAAACTTTCCTAAAAGTGGAGATAATCAAAAAATAAGTTTAAGTAATTCACAACATCCACAGTTTCCTTATGGTTATGTAAAAGACTTAAAAGAAAACTGGCCAGAGATTTGGAGAAGAGCTGGTACTGGTGGTAATCCTCCTACATCATTTACTGGTAATGATGCTTTCAATAAATGGACAGCCTACAAAGGTGGAGATAGAAGCGAATCAGTTCTTAACTGGGTTAAGAGAAGAGAGCGCTTTATGAATCGTCATAAGAAAAATAATAGACTTAACGGTACTATTGCTGTTATGAAATGGGGTGGTGTAACTGCCGGAGGTGTTTCTCAAATGAAGTCTATTGTTAATGACTATAAAAAAGTTATTAGAGAAAGAAGAAAAAAAGCTATAGACCATGCTGAACAAATTCTTTTAAAAGCTATTTCAGAACAAGCAAGAGCAGGACTTGTTAAAAAGGTAGAAGACCATAACTCTAAGAATCCAAACCATAGAGCAACGCTTCGTATGCTTATTGCAGTTTATAACAGAGGTATAGGTGCTTATCGTACTAACCCTGGCTCAGTTAGAGGTAATGTAACATCTGCAGAGCAATGGGCAATGGCCAGAGTCAACGGATTTTTAAGAGCATTAAGAACTGGTAAGTTTAGAAGAAAACCTTATGACCAAGATTTACTTCCTAGCTCACATCCTTTATCATCAAAGAAATCTGGTAATAAAGCAGAGTCAGTTAGAGTAGGTCAAGCTGTAAGTTGGTCTATCAATAAAGAACCAGACGCTCCTTCAATTGTTCATGGTATTGTAACTTCTGTCAATGATGACGAAGCAACAATGCAAGTATGGGCTCGTTTAGATAATGGAGACCATAAGAAAACTGATAGGAGAGTTACAATGCCTATTAGTAAATTGAGAATAATTTCAGATTTTAGAGATTAAGACTCGTCTATAAACCAGTCACCATTTTCACAAAAATAATCGTAATCTTTACCGGTTAATATTTCTTTTTGTAGAACTTTATATCTTGTTTAAATACTTCCTCTTTACAATATAAACACTCAACCGTAGTCCACATTATGTGAGTTACTTGCATTGTGGCTTGACAATGGTTGCAATCAAAGTTAAAAACCATTGGCCGTGTGTACATTATTCTTCTTCTCCCCATATTTCTTCAATTAAAGTTGTGTCTGACTCTTGTCCTTTTACAGATACATGAAACTTTCCACCTATAAAACTTTTGTCTTCTATAGTTCTACCAGTTCTATCTTTCCAAGTGTCATATCCTAACTGTATATTTTTATCAAATAATTTACTATAAATATCTTTTGCTTTTTCGTAAGTAGTTGCCTCTACAACAAATTCTACTTGAAAAGTTTCTTCAAATTTATATTTAGTAAGTTCTTGGTCGTTCAATTTTACTCCTCTAGGTAATAACATAATCATTATTACACATGTTGTTTTATTTGTCAAATTATATGTAATGTGAATAAACACTCAAATCTAAAAAGATAGTATAAAATACATAGTATAAAAGCGCGCATCTTGAATATTTATTGTACAATCAAATACGAGGAACATTTATAAATGAATAACGAATCTAAAAATATAGATATCGAACTCAAAGATGAGGGCGGTAAAGTAGAAGCAGTATTCAGCTTATTCAACTCTATAGATTCTGATGGAGATGTAGTAATGCCTGGAGCTGTAAAATCCGGTTTTAAAAATAATCAAGTACCTATGGTTTGGTCTCATAAATGGGATATGCCTATCGGAAAAGGTACAATTGACCAAGATGACGACAAAGCAGTTTTTAAGGGTGAGTTTTTTATGGACACTGAATCTGGTAAAGAAGCTTATAACCTAGTTAAAAACATGGGCGATATGCAACAATGGTCATTCGGCTATAAAGTAAATGATTCTGAGTATGCAAAAGCCAAAGACAAAGAAGGCGAAGATACTAATGCTAGATATCTAAAAGACCTTACTGTTTATGAAGTTTCTCCAGTACTAGTTGGAGCTAATCAAGACACATACACATTAGCTATTAAATCAAACACAGAGTTGTTGAAAGAAATAACTGATGTTAAAGGTGATGAAAAAGAATCATCTGGATGTGGAGACAATTGTGGTTGCAATCAAAAAAGTTACGGAGATGATGAAGAAGAAATGAAATCTTGTAAGTATCACGACGGTGGTCCTTGCATGAAGATGGAGGATGATAAAAAAGAAATGAAGAGTGAAGAAGATTTAGAAGTTTCACAGGAAGACAGCAAGTCTTTCTCTGAAGAAGTCATAGATGTGCTTGCTGCATTAGATGACTTAGTAGCCCGAGCAAAAGCAATTGCTATGCTTCGTGGTGAAGATGGTAGGAAATTAGGCGTAAAAGCCACCGAAGCACTTCGTGCAGTCGCAGACGACTTGAACGACGCTTGGACCGAAATTGATGAGTTCATCGGAAATGTCGGAACTGAGGGTGCTTTGGAGTTAGAAGTAGAAGAAGAACTTGTGGAAGATGAACAAGCTGAAACAGAAGAGGTAGCTGAGGCTTCAACTGATACTATTGATGTTGAAACTGAAGTCGAAGAAGTTACTGAGGAAGAAGCACCAGCAGAGGAACCTGCTGTTGAAGAACCGGAAGATGAAGCTGCTGAAGAAGAAACTCCAGAAGATAACACTGATTCCTCTGACGAAGAATTTGATGCTGAGTGGGTAAGGGCACAGGAATTAATTGCTGAGTCCTTAATAGAAGAAATAGAAGAAGTATAAGCAATTATAGATTGGAGAAATCTAAGAATGAGTAATCAAAACGAACTCATGGACAAAATTGCTGCTAAAAGAGCAGAATTAAAATCTGTTTTTGAATCCGCTGAAGACGGCAAGTACTCCGCTGAACAAAAAGAGGAAATCAAGTCAAGAAATGACGAACTTGCTGAATTAGTAGAAGACCTTTCCATTGAGAAGAAAAAACTTCAAAATGAGAAAGCTCTTGATGAAGATTCAAAGCCAGTTGCAGAAATGCCACTAGCTTCAAACGAAGCAGAAGTTAAAACTGTTGGGCAGCTCTTTACAGAGTCCGATGCTTACAAAAATTATGTAAGCGGTGGAGTTAAAGGTATTGACTCAAAAATTGAGACAAAAACAACTTTAACTACCACAGGTTATCCACCAGAGGTCTTAAGACAACCTGGAATTTTGGAAACCGCTCTTAGGGACCCAAACGCTGTTATATCATTATTTGATGTAATCAACACAGACCAAAATGCATTCAGCTATTTGGAAGAAACAACCTTCACAAATAACGCAGCTGAAGCAGCAGAAGGTTCTGCAGTTGGTGAAGCAGCTTTGGCTTTCACAGAGCAAACAGAAGCAATCCGTAAAATGGGTATTTTCATCCCAGTTACAGATGAATTATTAGCAGATGAATCTGGTATTCAAGGTTACTTGAACAGCAGACTTCAAACAATGATTCGTTTAAGATTGGACAGCCAACTCCTTAGTGGTGATGGTACTGCTCCAAACCTTGAAGGTATCTTAGATGCTGGTAAAGCTTCAGTCGGTTCTACTGACTTTAGCTCTTACGCTGGTACACTCGGAAAAATTGGTGCTATTTATGGTGCTATTACCGACATCAGAGTAAACGCTTTCACTGAGCCAGACGCAATCATCATGCACCCAAATGACTGGAATGACATTGTCACATCAGTTGGTGCTGATTTCGCTGGAACTTCATCCGCTGGATATACAGAAAAGTCACCACTTTTCGTAGCAGCAGGTGGAATGGGCGCTGGTCCTTCAGCTCAAATCTGGGGACTAAAAGTCGTTCCTACAACCGCAATTGCCGCAGGAACAGTTCTTGTTGGTAAATTCGGTGGTGGTGAAGCAGCTAATGTTGTAATGAGACAAGGTATCGAACTTGCTGTAACTGACAGCCATTCTGATTTCTTTATTAAGAATCAATTGGCCATCAGAGCTACAATGAGAGTCGGTTTCCCTGTTTACAGAGAAGCAGCTTTCCATAAACTAACAAATATGTAATATTCGTTAGTAAACGATTTGAAGAGAGCCGGGTAAAACCGGCTTTCTTCTTTTTATAGAGTAAAATGATTTTATTATGTCAGATATATTTAAACCAGAGAAGACAATTTGGAAAATGAAGGACGGTTCGTTCTTCGAAGGCTCACTAGCAGAACTACCTAAATCTGGTGCTTCTAAAATTGCGCAAGCAGGAAAAGAAGTATCTAAGAAATGGTTAAAAGAGCAAGGTTGGAAAGATGCTTCTGAAAAGAAAGCTCCAGCTAAAAAAGATGCTCCTAAGAAAAAAGCTGCTAAAAAAGTCGAAACCAAAGCTGTCAAACCATCCGAAGATAAATAAAGGAGTCCTAAATGGCTCTTTGTAGCGTTAGTGATGTAGAGCAATTCCTGCAGATAGATTTAAACTCTACTGTAGAAGCTTCCGTCACAAATACTTTCATACCCTATGTTGATGCTGCTATTAAGCGTTATCTAGGTCATGATGTTGAACAAGCAACTTATACAGAAACATTTGACGGCAATGAACAACAAGATATATTTTTAAGACATGTTCCAATTGCTTCTATTACATCTGTTACTGAAGATGGTAATACACTTACACAAGGTAATGAAAACGATTATGTTTACTATGACAACGGAAGACTTAGAAGAATCGGTATTCGTTGGTCCGGTATTAAATTCAAAAATATATCTGTAACTTATGTTGGTGGATACCAATCTGCTGACATTCCAGAACAAATAAAATTTAGTTCAGCTAGAGCATCTGCAAGATTGTTAATGACATCATTGCAGATATCAGCAAAATCAGACACAGGTGAAGTCTCATCTCACTTAGCAGATAACACCTCTGTCACAAATTTTGATGTTGCTTTAACTGAAAGAATAGGTGATTATGATGTTGCATTTGGAGATGTAATTGTACAAAACTTAACACCTGTTCTTACTAATGCAGAGATGATGATGCTTCAACCTTTTAGAAGCAGATTCTTTGTATAATTAAATAAAAGGGAAGATATGGTACACAGAAAAGCTCCATCTTTGGAGGAAGCAACTGAATTATTTTTGCAAGACCCAGATAAAATGCTGCAAGAGTGGGCAGATGAATGGGGTGTTACTCATGAAAGAGTTCGTCAATTAAGAATACAATCTGGAGTTCCTCAACGCGGTGCATATAATGAAGAAGTTGCCGAAGCTATTTTAGATATTATTAGAACTGGCCGTGGTGGTCTTACAACACCAAGAACTTACGAAGACCAACCAATTGGTTATGAAAGATTTTCAACATGGATAGATGAAGAAGAAGGTTTAGCAGATAAAGTAGCTCAAGCACAAAAAGATGCCTCTAAAATGTTAACTGACCCTGTAGAGAAAGAATGTAGATATTGTCGTGAATGGAAACCTGTAGAAGAATTTAAAAAAACACAAAAATATCAAGACGGTTATACAAAATTTTGTAAAGAATGTTTAAAGCATTTAAAAGAGAACGCACCAGAAGAAGGTGAAAGATTAAAGAATTGTATATCTTGTAAATCAGAAAAATCAGTTAAAGAATTTTCAACAAATCCAAATTCAGCTGACGGTTTAAAATTGTTTTGTAAAGAGTGTCATAAAAAACAAAAAAGAAAGATTAGAAGAAGAAATGCCAAGATATGATTATAAATGTTTATCTTGTAAAACAAATTATGAGATAACACACAAAATTAGTGAAGACCCAGAAATACTGTGTCCTAAAGATAATGTTGTTTGTAAAAGACAGATATCTAAGAATGTTATGTTTGAGACACCTGTAGATGTAGAATGGGAGAAAGACCCTAGCAATTTATCAAAAAAATCTTATAGGCAATATGAAAAAGCAAAGAAACAAAAATTTAGATGGTAGTTGACAATGGAATGGAAGAAGTACAATCTGGAAAAGGTAGATACTTCTTATTTTTTGATAGTTATTCAATAAATAGAGACCCTGTTAATCATAAATCTCAAATAGTTTATTTAATTGTTCCTATAAAAGAATTAATATTCGATAAGCCAGGAATGAAACAAGATATACCTATACATCCAGAATGTAAAATAATTGATTTAGATGATTTAGCAAAAAAAGAATTACAAGATGCTATTAAAGAACAACGAGGTGAAGAAGGAACACTTCATTTAAAAACACAGGGCATAACTATATTTACTGAAAATGCACAAATAGATGAAAATAAAATAACTTTAATGTTTAAAGACACAACAACAGAAGGAATTGTTGATGGTGCAAATTTATACAATGTTATTAAAAATCTTCGCATTGAAGATATTCCAAAAAAAAGTTATGTAAGAATTGTTGTATATATAAACAGTAACAAAGAACTATCAGACGAAATAGTTAATGGTTTGTCTAAAACACTACATAAAAAATCTAACGACATAGACATATCAGAAATTGAATGGATTAATGATGTATTAAAAGATACAGAATACAAAGATATGGATATGCTTACAGTTTTATCTTATATAAATTTATTTAGAAACAATTATGATGCTGATGTTCATAATCAACCAACAATATCATACTCAAATAAAGAAAGAGTATTTGAACTGTACAGAGATAATCCAGAGTCATTTATTAAATACAAAAATATTGTTAAAGACATACTTTATTTACATGATTATATACAATATAAATCACAAGAAGTTTGGCCATCTAAACAAGGTAGTATTGGAAGTCTTGGTATAACTTATATTTACAAGCAAAAAGGTTATGAGTTTCCAATGGTAAGTAAAAAAGCTGATTATAAATTACACGAGTCAGTAATTTGTATTCTTCTTGCTGCGTTAAGGAATTTTGTGATATTCAACTCTGACGCTGAAGCAATATGGTCAAAAGATTTTTCCAAAATACTTAATTTATATGAATTAATTCTTCCAGACCTTATAACTATAATAAAAGATTTTAACGCACAAATAGGTAACAATCCCCACTTACTTGGAAAAAACAGTTTGCTATATAGTAATATTTATAAAGAAGTTTTGATGGGTGATATGTTAAACCAATTTGTTTAATTTTGTATTGTAAAATACACCTATGCCTAGAGATAGATTATACCCAGAAACATGCACAATTCAAAGAGTGTCAGATACCGCAGTAGATGAGCGTGGTTTACCTAGTGATACATGGTCAGACTCAACTACAAATGTAAGAGCAAAGTTTGAATCACAAGGCGCCGAAGAAGATAGAGATGGTAGAAATACTACTGTAGAAACATTTATTGTATATGTTAAAAAAGATACAGATGTAAAACCAGGAGACAGGTTAGTTAGAAACTCTGTATATCACGAAATATCTATAGTGAGACCAGTTTTAAATAGATACGGAAAAGAAGATTACAAAGCACTTACTACCCTAGTATTTAGCTAATGGCTAAAGAAGTTTCAAAAACTAGTGTCAAAGGTGCTGGTCAAGCTGTCAAAACAAAATCCAATAAAAAAATAGGTAGATGGCAAACTAAAGTTTATAAAGGATTAAGTGTTCTTGGTGATATAAACGCAGTAGTACAAAATCAAAGAATAAATCAAATTCGTAAAGCTGGTTATCCTATAGCTCGTGCAACCAATACAGCTAAAGCAGGTCTTTTTGGAGGTATGGCTAAAAAATACGGTGGTGCTGCAGGTCTATCTGCTCGTGGTGCTTCACTAGCAACTGGTTATGTTACTGGTAAAACTGTTCAAGCCTTAGTGCCTCAATTCTTAGGTCCTATCGCTGGTCGTGTTGCTCGTAAACAAGTAGCTGGTGCTTTAAATAATTCAAAATTAATTAGAACACTACACAATAAAACTCGAACAACCATTGCTTCAATTATCAGTACTAATGGACCAAGAGTTAATAGTAGATTACAAAGAATGACTGTAGCACAAAAATCTCAGTACTTACTAAGTATGATGGAAAACACAATGAGAGCTTACGCTCCAGATGTGTCTTCGGGTCAATATCTTATTGGCTTTAAGGATGCTACGAACGCTAAATATAGAGCAGAAGAACTAAAAGAAGAAACAATGATGCGAACTACAGGTGAAAATTGGTTTATTGATGGCGGTGGTTATAGAATGAAAAACTCTGCAAGAAGAGATATTTTTGGCTTTACAAAACCTGGTCAAGCAAGAGCTTTTTTATTAAAATCTATTGACCAAACTCCGATACATCCTTCAAAAACAAGAGACGCTTTGCTTTATGGCGCTATAGCTGTAGGTGGTTCTCCACATTTCCCTTGGATACATGCTGTAGAATATGGTGGTAAATTACCATATTATACAAAATCATATTGGAATAAAAAAAAGCAAAAAAGAGATTATAAACCTGGTGGAGACAAATTAGAAGAAAAATATATTCAACCTTCATTTTTTATTAATAGAGCTGTGGAAACATCAATTAAAATATTTAAAGATGCAGCAAGTATGTCGGTTAAAAAAGATGCAACATCATCTACAAGAAGATATAACAAGTGGAAAGCATTGGCTAAAAAAAGAGGTGGTATTGATAAAATTGCTAAAAATGAACAATCATTTATGCCTTCATCTAAAAAAGCTAGTGCTATAACTCAACAATATAGATTGGATAAAGCTGCTAGAGGTTCTGTAATGCTTTCAAAAATGGAATCTAAAATACCTGGAGTTGTTGTTAATAATGCACACGGAAACTTTTATTCTCCAGAATTAGCTAAAGCCATAGGAGTTAAATTAGTACCAGAAGAAATTAACTTTACTATTACTGTTCCGAATAGTGCAAATTACAGCAGGAAGCAATTAAAAGAACTTTCTAGTGAATATATTAAAGGAGGTGGAGATAGGTCTGCTGTACAACCTAAGTTTGATGAAATATTAACAAGAGGAACCAATGAGGGTCCTATGGGTAGAACTTTAGCAGACTACACAACTGGTGGCGATGATAGGTTTGATGGTGGTAATTTGTCAGTATCTTCACAAACATATCACGCATTTAGTTCTGCTTCTAAATTTTCAACTAATATTTCAGATAGAAAAAGATTTAATCAAATACTAGAAAATGTATACACTATAAGAACAAGAAAAGCTGGTGACAATACTGTAGTAAGTCTTACTAAAAAACGAAGTGATGCTGGTAAATCAAGAGCACCGAGAAAATCTTATTCAAGTGGCGGTAATAAAGCTAATAGAAATATGTACAAGTTAGCACAGGAATTAGTTTCTGGAATAGATGTCAATGAGATAGATGACCTCTTGTCTTAACTTTTAGATGTATAATAAATCATCATGGGTATAAAAGCAACAGGCTCTCAGCCAGACCAAGCACAGAAGTTTGCACCAGATGCGGAAATAATATTTCGTGAGTGGGCTGTAAATAATGCAGATATTACTGATGTTTGTAGCACTAGAGTAGCAACAAGATTACCTCGTAATGCGACATTACCTTTCTTAACATTTTTTTCTAATGGTGGGACTATGATGACACCACGAAGCGAAGCATTTATATCATCAGTTGCTTTACAAGTTAATGCTTTTGCTGGTAAATGGGGTGGTGGTTCATCATCTCAACCAGATTATGCTACAGCTTTACAGTTAGCAAATGGAGTAGCAGAAGCTGCATTAAAAACTGGAACAACTCGTGA
>Ga0208428_1000791_pt1 | contig 13958 bp, 17 predicted proteins | sample DEB08_DNA_11_FD_184535 | JGI IMG/M metagenome (GOLD analysis project Ga0208428, IMG submission 184535) | Aqueous microbial communities from the Delaware River and Bay under freshwater to marine salinity gradient to study organic matter... | ecosystem: Environmental > Aquatic > Marine > Coastal ... | reverse complement strand
CAGTATGATTCATCCCCTTTTCGGTTTCCCGAGCAAGAGATTCTAATAATTTTTCATGTAAATCGTTATGTGGCATTAATAATTACCCCCTTGTCATTATTTATTGACCTAATACTACTCTTCTCTGTTCTGCCGCTATTTCTGCTGCTCTCTCTGGAGTTTCTCCTAATTTTTCAAGACCTCTTTGATACTCAGTTTTCCCATCTTCGCCAATGATAGCATACTGAGCATTACCACTAAATCTCACACTAGGAGGAACATCGGCATTTGGATTATTTGGATCTGGTTCAGGATCTTTAACTGCTTCTTTTATTTCTTCTTTTGTTGGTTGGGCAGGAGAACTTGGGTTACTTCCACCTTTAACTTCACCAACATTTGGAGTTCTACCACCGTTATATCTACCGACTCTTTTTCCGAGAGTTGTGCCATTTTCACATCGTAGTATTTCATAATAATTCTCATTATTACCAAGAACTTGAGTAATAACAGGAATCTGACAATCTTCATCCATAAAAAATCCAATAACCCATTCACCACCCCATATTCCAGTTGATTGGGCATTGCGATTTCCATTTGTGGTTGGTTTTGCAACAATTGCCCATGGAAGATTTTCATCAGTTACTGCAACTTCTTCTCCCGGAAATGACATTGGATGCATTCCAGGTATCCTAACCTTTACTCTATCACCATGAACATCTTCCCAAATTCTTGGTTTAGAATGTTGGTTTTGGTAGGGAGGAATTTGACCCAGAAACCATTTATTGGTGTTAAGTGCATATCCAGTATTACTAGTTGCCATTTTTAATTCTCTTTGACGTATTTTCCGTAAGTATCACGAACAATGGTCATCGCCGTATAATTTCTATTAGGTTCAAAATGATGACACAAATCCAATATTAAATATTTACCACTTTGAACGGGATCTGCAATACCTTGTTCCTTTTCACTTCTAGTTATAACTTCAAAGTCACAATCAATAACATCACCTGCATTTAAATTTGGGTTCAAAGGAACTTGAATTTTTCCAACCTGAGTGAATAATAAGTTATATCTCATTTGAACTTTTCCCTGCCATTGCTGTGGTTTAGAACTGACAGTTTCTTTTATACTTGGGGAAAGAGTTCCAACATCTTTAATACTGTATAATGTTCGTGTATACTGATTATTATCTTTCTTCACAACTTCCCTTTTCCCCAAGGAAGTTATCAATTCCTTATCTCCAAGAACAAATGAAACTTCTTCCTCCTTAAATGTTTTTGGATTCCAAAGAATTGTTCTGTTGGAGTAAACTCCAGACTTCAGTGCATTAATTAAATTTTGATTTTTGTTTATTGAAAACAAGTTGATTTGAAAAGAATTATCATTATTTGCCGATGATTTATTATGTTCATTCTTGACATAAGGTTTTCCTTTATTTACTGGTTGTTGTGATATGAGATTGTCAATTGATCTAAATTGATGACCATTTTTTGTCTCATAGAAAAAGAATCCAGGATTTCCTTTTATTGGTATTGATTTTGATGCTAACATAATCAAAATATCAAATGGTGATTTATTATTACCAATGAACGGATAAGTATTTGAAGTTTCATCAATAAAGATTTTGCTTGGATTCAATCCAAGAATATTTTTCATAATTAATCCAACAGAATTTGATATCTTATCTTTATACGTTTTATTTACAACAGATTCTTGATTTTTAATTGCTGATTTTGAAACCAGACTCAAGTAGACAGATTCTACATTACTCTGTTTGTCTGGTGAATTGCATCCATTAACATAAAGTGGTGTATTTGAAAAATCTAGTGATCCTAATTCTGAAGAAATTTTAAATCTAATTTCCTCAGTTCCATCTCCAGTTAGGGGCAATGCATTGTATATTGTTCCAAATCTTTCCTGTTTGTCATATTCAGAATCATATTGAACAGATCCGCCAGTATCTACAAATTCTAAAATTGCCGTTATGTTGGGGGATAATAGACTTTCATAATAATCAAAACCAGTGACCTTTCCCTGTATTTTATATTCCTTATCACCCTTTTTGATGGTGAATAGTTGATAATGTGCTGATTCTATTGGATTTGCCATTTAATTTACATACTCCATATGGGAGGAAGTTTTGATGATGGGGATATTGATGCTTGTCGAACTCTTCGAGGAATTGGAGAGTATATGTAAGATGTTCTTATTGTATTTACAGGTTGAATAGAAATATTTACCATTTCTTCTTCATCATCCATATCCTCATACATTGGTTGATTAATAGTATCTAGTTTATTTTTATCAATTAACGGAGAGAACATAGAAAGTGATCCACCTTCACCCATAGGTGCTTCTGCATCTTCAATCCACTTTTTCCAATTTTGATCGGGATTTGGTGGTGGTGGATCACTTTTCTTCCGTTGATTTCCATAATGATAAAAGTTTCCTCTTGGAGAAAACTTAACATCACCAGAACCCATATTTTTGTATTGACTAGTTCCTTTAAAAGAATCTCTACCATTCAATTTTTTTAGTGCATCTGCTATTTTTCCTTGATTTTCTTTTAAACTTTGAGCAAGTGCTGGTTCATATCTTGCCTTTCCAGTGTATACTGCTTCATATTGATTTCTTTGCCTTCCAACATCTCTAATATTATTTGGCCATCCCGGATGGGCAACACGAGTTAATACATTTGCGGCAACACCATATTCATCATCTGTTCCTCTTTGTGCTTCACCACTAACAATATATGCAAGCTCTTTCCAATCATCATCAGTAAGACCTTTTAATCCACCTTCTGGAACTAAGGTTGATATGTTTCCGGCAGGTATGTCACCATCATCTTCATCATCACCCTCATAGGATCTTCTTTCTTCAGAAGTCCACTGCCTTTCAGTGAATTTTTTAGTTTCCTGATTGTAAAATCCTTCTTTACCACCCTGTTTGGCGAGAACTATATTTTTACTTTTTTTAGATCCTAAATTAAATGCATTTAGTAATTTTTTTATTAGTGGTTTTAAAGGTCCAGTTTTATCTAACATTTTATCAACCAATCCACCTTTTTTATTCAATTTGTTAAATCCATCATTAACTCTTTTTTTATCCGCATCATAATCAGATTTATCAATCTCTCCACTCAAGAATGCTAAAATTAACCTAAAAGTACTTTGAATAGGGGCAAAGAAGCTTGTTATACCATCTACTATTTCCTTACCTTTTTTGATTATCGCTGGCAGTGCATTAACGATTATGCCAGCAAGCATTAATCCTATAAACTCGAAGAGTTTATCAAATATATTTCCACCACCCTCACCATCAGAAGGTCTGACTGTATTTTTAATATTATCCAGAGAAGAAACTAGTGGAGATTCTAGTCTGTTTTCTTTCGATTGTAACTTCCTCTTTCTTTCTGCACGATTTTCAAATCTTGCTATTGAAGAAGTTAAGTTTACCTGCCTCTTATTAAAATTAATCAGGGAACTATGAATGTTATTTACATTCAACTTTATTGATTTAAGTTCTCTAGCAGTTACTCTATTCATCTATCTACACCTGAAATGGAATTACCTGCATTTGAATAGTATCATATGGTTGAATATAAACATAATTATGAACATTACTGGTCGTTTGCGGTTCTGATAATTCACGTATTTGTGCAACTTTTTCATTTGATGGCATTGATCCCTTAATTAAATCAATTCCTCCACCAGTACCACTGGTAGAGGGTAAAATATTTCCAAGTTTTACATGTTTTGCCATTCGATATAATAGTGCTTTATTTCTTGCTCCACCATATCGCGTTCCATTATAATTAGTATCAATTTCATAGTGTAAGTGTGGCCCTGTAGATGAACCACGACCAGGATCTCCTGCGCCACCACCAGTTAAACCAAGAACCTCATTTTCTTTAAAACTTTCACCTGTTTTCTTAAATCTTTTAGTTAGGTGAGCAAATCTAAATTGAACATTGAGAGCAGGAACCCATGCATCAATCATGTTTCCATATCCACCATGTAGTGCGGAGAATATTACCTTTCCAGAATGACTTAGAGCCAATGCTGTTCCTGTTGGGGTTCCAATGTCAATTCCTCCATGCAGTGTTCCCCATCTTCTACCATAATGACTTGTAATTGGATAACCAGAAATATTATGTGCATCAGTCGATCCAGCACCCTCAACATCTCCACCTCCACCTTCAGTGTCTTCTGGTGCTCCACTATCACCAGAACCTCTTGTTCCATACATCGTTTCTCTTTCTTCTGAAGTCCACTCTCTTTCAGTGAATTCACCAGTCTCTTTATTTAAAAATCCCTCTTTACCATCTTTTTTGGCAAGAACAGTATTTTTCCCTCCAACATTCTTTCTCAAATTTCCAATCAATGGTTTCAGTTGTTTGACCAGACCTTCAAGCGGACCCAATTTTTCTGCCATTTGATCGATTAAACCGCCATCTGCATCAAATGACTTAAGAGCATTATCAACTCTTTTTCTATCAGCATCATATTCTTTTCGATCCAATTCACCTGTAAAAAATCCCTTTATTAAATTAAATCCACTTTGAATTGGAGTTAAGAAGTTAACTATATTATCGATAATTTCTTGAACTTTTTCTACGATTGCGGGTAATGCATTTACAATAATGCCAAAAACAACTATACCAATAAATTCTAACAATTTGTCTAAAACATTACCTTCAGAGGAAGTAGAATCTTTAATATTTTTTATCGAATCTCCAAAGGGTGAAGTTTTCAATTTTCTCTCTTTCAGTTTTAATTTATCTCTGCTGACCTGAGAAGCTAAAAGTCTTTTATTTTGATTTTGAATTTTAGATTTATTCTTGTTATAATTCACCAAAAAATTATGTATATTAGTTACATTCGTCTTCAGTTGTGAAACCTGAGACCCAGAAGGTTTTGTTGTCGCACTGATGGATTTAGAAATAGATTTGGGTGATGATTGATCTTGCTCTGAAGATTGTTGTTTAAGTGCATTTACTTCAGAATCTCCACTTGATAGTATCTCTGAAGATTTTTTAGATGCTTTTTTACCCTTTATCTTATTCTTATCTTTATCTGTTTTCTTTTCGGCAGTCAGTTTTTCCTTTACTTTATTTTTAGCGAAAGATTTTGTTCTATTTGCTGCAACTCTTCCACCTGCTCTCGCAAGACCACTACCTGCTCTTCCAAGACTTCCTCCGACTCTTGCTAATCCAGCCAACAATTGAACTGCCATTTCCCTATACTGTTATGCCATATAAAGATGGAGATAATTGACGATATGGATCTACCGAATTTACACTGGAAACTTCATTGACTTCTGTTGCTGAACCAGTTGGCAATTTAACTTCTGGTGGTGGTAATTGATTTGTAATCATTGGGAGTGTTTGAATATTAACACCTCCCCTACCTCTTTTTCTGGAAGTGAGATTTCTGTAAACTTCTCTTGTTTTTTGATTGCTTAGAATAGTTCCATCAATATTTGGAACAAATAACTCAGCAGTATCTAAACCACGTTGATCACCAACAATGTAGGGCATTCCTGCTTTTACAGGGCCACCCATCTTTCTCTTTTCGGGTGCAGATACTTTTGGTTGACCAACTTCTGGAACTATATTAAATATTTTTTCCTCATATTTTTTTCTAATATCCCCTTCTATTTTTGCCCTACTCATTTCTGGTTGACCACTCATAGTTACACCCTTAATGGTTGGTTCAGAAGATTCTATTTTTGCAGTTTCTAATTTGATTTCATTATTCATCTCATCTCTCATATCATTTAGTTGCTTCCTCTTCATTTTTACTTCTTCTGCGATTTTCAGCTTTTCTGGATCTGTAGGATCAGAATATGTGAAACTTCTTCCTCTCCTACTTTTACTTCTTTCTTTACCCGCATTAGGACCACGTACAACTAGTCCGGCATCCTCCATTTTTTTATCCAAGACATCATGTGCTGCATTAAATTTCTGACCACCTGTAATTCCACCTCTAGCTGCTTTAAATAAACTTTCACCAGCTTTATAAAGAAGAACACCAGCACCAACAATCAACATTGCTTTCCAGAACAAAGGATTGAGTAATAATGCTAAAAGTGGCATCATTGCTAATTTAATTATAGCAACAGCCGATCCAATTACTCCGATCACACTTCCGATTGCACCAACTAAAGGTATGAGTGCCAGAGCACCAATACCAGCAGCAACCCACTTCCAGTGATCTTTAATCCAACTAAACCAACTCTCTACTTTTTTTCTATTTTCTTCATTTTTCAACCATTCAAATACTGCATTTGCTGCAATACCGAGAACCATGGTTCCAAGGAAATCCATAATTTTACCAAAGATTCCTTTAACTGGAGTAACAACTTCATCTGCATTTTTTGCTACAGATTCTCCAAGTCTTTTTGAGGATTTTTCTAATTGACTTTCTTCTCTCTGAAGTTTTCTTCGAGACTGTGCTCTTTTTAAATTATCTTGTTTTTTTCTTTGATCACCTTCTCTTGAGGCAAATGCCTTTGCCAATTCACTTTGAATTTTTATAAGAAGTTTGTTAGTTTCTATTAGTGTTTTCTCTAGGTTATCTTGACTGCTTCCTGGAAGTTTTTTTCCAATATCACTTTTTTGATTTTTCAAAATATTTTTAATTCTGGTGATTTTTTCACCATCATTTGCAATATTTTTTTCAATCCCCACTAATTTTTTCTCTAAAACACCAATACGAATTACTGCCTTTCTAACATGACCCGTTAACTTACTAATCGTTCCATGAATTTTTTTGAAAGATTCATTAGATCCACCCTCTTTCCCAAAGACTGCAGAAGAAACATTCTGCACATTCATTTTTGGTTTCGAAGGTTTTTGGGGTTTATCCTTCTCAACCATTTCAGCAAACATTTTTTTATACTCTTCATCACCGGGGAACTTCTTGGTTCCTTGATCAGTTCTTCCAGTAACTTTTTTAGCCATTCTGTTGCTGTGCCTTTAGGTTTTCTTCCTCAATATATTGTTGGAGAAGAGCAAGATATACTTCTCTTTCCCAAGGAATCATATTTTCTAACTCTGTTAATGAATATTTATGGTGCTGTAGGAGAGCAAAGTTAATCTTGTAGTATGACTCAAGATTAGTGTGAGCCATACCTAACTGAAAAAACTTGCAAGACCCTCAAGAACTACTTCAGATTCTACACCAGTCTTTGGATTCCTCACCATAATTGTATGAGAAAGTTTTGGCATTGTAGTAAAGAATTTCTCAATCTCTTTAAATTGTTTTGTATTCAATTGTTCAATAAATTCATCAAGTTCTTTCTTTGAATAGTCAGATGCTTCCCAACTTTCTTCCTGACTATAAATCATTTCAACGCATGATGTAATCATAGACAGTGATTGACCAACTTCACTTAATCCATCTGTCGTTTCAAAATTGCTCTCAACAAATTGTTCCAATGAAGGATACCTAAGTTTCATCGAAAGGTCATCATCAAGTTTGATGATGTTCTTATGACCTCTTGTTTTTTGAACTTTAATAGTATCAATATCTATTGAAATCTCCACTTGAGTTTCGCCATCATCGGGGCAAGTTACATTAACTTCTACAGTCTCTCCAACAGACTTGGCGCGAACATTCAAGAAAAGATACTCAATATCAAAAGTTGCAAGAGACTCTACTTTGACATCTTTTGAAATAATGCAATCGGAAAGAATTTGAACAATGGCATTGGTAATCTCTGTCATATTTTCAGATTCCATTGCCATGATCAGAATCTTTTCTTCTCTCACAAGAAAAGGTCTATATCTAATTTTCTTTCCTGTCGAAGGCAACGTCATTTCATACGTTGGCGTATTAATCTTAGGTAAAGGCATAGTATGCGATACAATTCAGGTATGATTATTTAGAGATAATTTAATTAAAAAAATAAATCGGGACGATCTCTAAATCTTTCTCTATCTGCCTGATTTCTTTCTATCTGTTCTCTTTTTGCTTCTCTTCGTTGTTGTGCTTCTAATTTTGCTGCTTCTTGTCTAGAAATATTTGCCTCAGGTGATCTAGGATCTACAGTTGTTGGTGCTGCTGGTGCTGGTGCCGGTGCTGCTGGTGCTGGTGCCGGTGCTGCTGGTGATGAAGATAATGAATTTCTCTTTTGCAAATCTTTTAATGCTTGCTCTGCTGAAACAAACGTTCTATTTTCCCCCCTAGTTGCATCAGGATCAAATTCAGATATGGATCCTCCACTAATTTGTTTTACAGGGTTCATAATATATCTGTCATAATTAAAACTAACACTAACTCTAAGAATATCGGCAGGGCCATAAGAAACTGGAACAGCAGTTATCAATTTTGGGAATGCATTAACAAAAACATAATCTAATCGTGATGACCCATCTCTTTCAAATTTAGTAATTGACATTGTTTGACACTTATAGTCATCAGGATATCTCATCCTACGATAATAATTTGTAGAGTAAGGATCTGCACTACTTGCACTAGAGATAAATTCAATCCAACTTTCAAAAAACCTTATATTATCATAATCATGATCCACATAAAATGTAAAGTCAATATCAGCATATAACCTAGTGTGTGCAAATTCTTGAGGAACTCCCATAAAATTATCCTTTACCTCTGCTGTAGCAAGAGTAGATCCTGGTAAAGATGCTTCTGAGCAAAGAATTCCAGAATTTCTAGAAATAAAATTAGTTTTTATTCCTCTACCATTTATATACTTTAGAAGATCTTGATTTCCACCAACAGTTGTAAGACTTGAAAAATTGACAAGATAATAATTGGATTGAGATAAATTCCCAAGTATCTTTTTTGTATCAGTAGAATATTTTTCCCCTTTTCCTATTATAGAGTTTGGATTTGGTATTGCCACTCTAAATACCTATAAGACTACTTTATTATTAGTTATTTAGATGTCATATAAGGGGAAATTTCAACCATCATACCCACAGAAATATAAAGGTGACCCAACAAACATAATCTATCGTTCTCTCTGGGAAAGAAAATTTATGGTTTATTGTGACAAGAATGAAAATATTCTTGAGTGGGGAAGTGAAGAAATTGTAGTTCCATATCTATCCCCAGTAGATAACAGAGTTCATCGTTATTTTCCAGACTTTTATATTAAGGTCAGAGAATCAAATGGAAAAATAAAAAAAATGATCATTGAAATCAAACCTCTAAAACAATGTGTCGAACCAAAAGTTCAAAAGAAAAAAACAAAAGGATACATTTTTGAAGTCGTTGAATATGCCAAAAATCAGGCAAAATGGGAAGCCGCAAAAGAATGGTGTCTTGATCGTGGATATGAATTTAAAGTTCTAACCGAAAACGAATTAGGTATCAAGTAATGGCAAAACGCACCATTAGAAAAGGTGGTAAAATTGGAAAAGGATATAATTATGTTCTACAAACTGGAGAAGTAACCTATAGTAATGATCCAAGCATTCCAGTAGGTTCTAACATATATGATTCTGGTGAAAGAAGAGACATAAGGAAACCAGAAGACAGACCTACTGATGATAATGCAAATCGTGTTAGAAGAATTATTGGCGATCTAATTGGAAATGAATCTGCAGATGATTTGATGACCAAAATAAGAGAAGCACTCAGAGATACAGTAGTTCAAATTCCTACAGAAGGCAAGTTTTATACTTATGTTTATAGAGCAAAAACTCCAGGGATAGTGTATGATTTACATCCATTAATTGCCTGCACAGAAGTTTATGGATCTGGGTTTACTGGCATCAACTTTCACTGGGGAAAGTATAGAAAATATACTTGGGAAGAAATACAAACTAATTTGTATGAAGTTGATGCAGGAGAACTTGAAGATCTTCGCGAAATTCCTTATGCCAAGTTTCTAAATAGTTAGAAAAAGATAAATGGCAGATAAAAAAGTTTATCGATATCCACTTACAATGATTGCGGAAACCACAGATTATCTGCAAATTGATATCGTGGAATATGTTCCAATACTTTCTAATAGTGGAAGTTTTGCATCTAAACCAGGAACAAGATATGTAAATAACGGAACAAAAAGACTCGAAACAGTATTATTACCAATTCCATCAAACATTCAAGATGGTAATGCAATAAGCACTAAGTCATCAAATTTAAATTCTATTGCCGGTGCTGCACTTGGTGGAGTTATAGATGTTATGGAATCTGGAAAAGCATTGGGATCGGGTAAAGATTTTGGAACCGCTTTAAATAGTGCTGCATTAGGATTTGTACAAAATACAGTGAATTCTGTTGGTGGACTTGCAGGTGGTCAAGGATTTGTAACAAGATCACTGGCATCAAAAGCAATCGGAATACTTGGGGCAAATGTTACTGCAGATGAAATATTAGCAAGACAGCAAGGTGAAATTTTAAATCCGAACATGGAACTCCTGTTCAGTGGACCGACACTGAGAACATTCAGATTTAAATTTAAAATGACTCCTAGAAATAAAGACGAAAGTTTAGAAGTAAAAAGATTAATAAGATGTCTTAAAAAAAATATGGCTCCAAAGGTAAAAGGAACCAATATAAGAAACACTCCAAATGATATAGGAGATAATGCAAATAACACAACGTTTTTAAAAACACCAAATGTTTTTGAATTGAGATATCGTTCTGGAAACGGAGACCATCGATTCTTACATAAATTTAAACAATGCTTCTTAGAAAGTATAAATGTCAATTATACTGCTGATGGAACTTATGCAACTTATAGTGATGGAACCCCAGTTTCAATTGTGATGGATTTAACATTTAAAGAAATTGAACCAATCTATGATATTGATTATGATCAAGATCCAGGAACAACAGTAGGTTACTAAAAATGGGTTACTTTAGAGAACTACCAGAAATAGATTATCAGTCTTTTTTATCTGATACTCTCTCGACAGGGGATTACATAAGAGTCAAAAACTTATTCAGAAGAAATAAGTTGCGTGATGACTTACAAAACTCTTTTACAATTTTCAATAAGTATGAAATTATGGAAGGTGCCAGACCAGATACTGTTGCCGAAGAGTTTTATGGAAATGCAGAATTTGATTGGGTTGTATTAATGACAGCAGGTATTATCAATGTGAGAAATGAATGGCCTCTATCAAATCGTGATCTCTATAATCTCGCAGAGAAAAAATACGGTATCGCAGGATTGACTTCTCCACATCATTATGAAACCACAGAAGTAAAGGATTCAATCGGAAGATTAATTCTTCCTGCAGGAAAAGTGGTTGACTCTGGTTTCACAATTCCAAATCCAGATAATGTCGCGACCACTATCAACCCTGTGGTAAGTATTACAAACTATGATTATGAAGTCAGAAAAAATCAAGAAAAATCTTCAATTTATTTGCTCAGACGATCATATCTACAACAGTTTTTAAATGATATGAGAGAAATCATGCTCTATGATCGTTCTTCGGAATATGTTAATGACACTTTAATCAGAACAGAAAATACGAAAGTAATCGGGGCATAAAAAAGGGAGACCGAAGTCTCCCCAGTGTTCAGTTAGCAAGGTTTGCAAAGTAACTGAGAGTATCATCATCTTCATCATACGAAGAAGATGAAGGAGTCAGACTATCAAGTTCATCCTTTAAAGTCTGAGGAACTGGTTCCGAAGCACGGTTTTGTTGACGAAATTCTTCTTCCTCTTCAACAGATTCTTGATCTTGGAACTTAGGAGTTCCTTTGATTCCAAGAACATAATCAAGGCGCTTCTTCAGATCATCATAAGACTTGAATTGATCTGCAGCAATAAACTCTTCAAGAGAGTATTCTTTCTTCCAGATTGCCTCCATGGCATCATCGTCATCCAGGAGAGCATCAGGTCTGGCAAACTCAGAAGAGTCATAGTTGCGATAACCAGCAACATTCTTTGCCTTCAGTTTAAAATTGGCACCCTGCCAGAAATCAAACGGATCAATTGACTCTTCATCCTCAAACTCAGGTTGCATGGCAGCAGTGAGTTTGTCAAAGATCTTCTTGCCAAATTTATAAAGCATAACTTTACCCTCGTTCTGAGGATTGGCAGGATCCTTCACCACATAGATGTTAGCAACATAAGTCAGTTTACGCTTTTGCTTGCGTGCCTGATCTTTACCAGCATCGGTGCCGTTGTTCCACAGCATCGTGTTGTATTCAGAAACAGGATCCTTCTGACCCAGAGTGGTCAGGGAATTCTCAATATACCAACCACCAGGTCCTTGGAAGGCATGAGAATAAAGTTTGACAAACGGCAGATCTTCGCCGTTAGGGGCAGGCAGGAAACGGATAACGGCATATCCATTTCCACTCTTATCGCACTCAAGTTTCCAGAGACGATCATCTCCAGAACTACTTGAACTGTTCATTTTTTCGACTTCCTTGACCAGTTTGGCGGTCAGAGAGCCCAGTTTAGATTGCTTCTTAAGGTCAGCAAAAGACATTCGGATTACCTCGGATTAGTTTGGATTCGGGTGATTTACTCGGATAGTATAACAAGGAAAGTCTCAGGCGTCAACATAATCCCTGAGAGATTTAATCGTGGCGTTCATACTACTGAATAAAGATTGCATGTCAGTTCCTGCTGGGAATCCCATCATGGCAACTGACTTGCGTAGGTTCTCTTTCATCTCAACCGCTTGAGGGTCGTCCGAAAGAGATAACCTAGTATACATCACTTGCTGCTTTTCGAGCAAGTCTGTTAGCAAATCAATATGTTCAAGTTTTTCTTCGCGTGACATGGAACCAAAACTCAAAAGACTCCCGTAGATTTTCTCTTGAATTTTATTGATTTCATTTAGTTCGTCTTGAATAATATCAGACTGAAAGAACTCACTCATTTACAATTTCCCGCAAAATCTTTTTAAACTTGAATATATCAATATTTATGAATGAATTATACTTTTTAAGTTTAAGACTTACGGACTCCCACACTGGGTCTAAAAGTTTCTTATCAAACTTATTCCTGAATAGGAATATTTTATCATATATCACTAGGGTTTCTAGGGAAATTTTCCCGCCCAGGAACATTTTTAGAACTGGTGGATGTCCTTTCGAACAGTTGAAAACATCGTCTAATTTGTTCTCCGAGAACAATTCGTTGCTTTGTTCTGTGAATAAGTATGTCAAACTCTGTTGTCTTTTCATCCACTCGGCGTAATTTCTTTCGCCAGAATTGATAATTTCTCCAATCCATAGGTTTTGTGGGTTATCGGTGGCAGTGAAATTGGATACAAGAAAATCTATAATTTCATCATCACTATATTTACGCGAGGTTTTTTCAAACCAATACTTATCCTTTCTCTTATTGAAAGAGGTTATACTCGCACGGGTCTTCGCACCATACTTAAAGAAATCGTATTTTGGGTTTGTAAAATGATTTTTGAGTGAGAGATAATGTTGATACGTTTCAAAGGGAGTCACTTTCATCTTCTACCAGTTCAAGATCTTCAATACAATCTACAGACACCTCATAATCGGCAATTTTATACCAATATTTAAGTTGACCAAGAGTATCTTCATAATACCCAAGATATGTTAAATCTTCAGATTGGTTTTCTCGTAACCAAGCCTGAAGACGATGATGCATTAGTTCATCACGAGAAATCATAACGGTAATTTTGCTCTAGAAGTTCTTTTCATAAAGTTTAGTCTTGTAGCATCCCACTTCAGTTTTTCTTTCAGTGGTTTGGATACAAGTTTCGTCACAGATTCTACCTCAAGACTATTGATTTCGCAATAGTGAACAATAGCATCAATGTAATTTAATTTTTCCTCAGCAACGATTTTTTCAATTTCCAACGCAAATTTAGATGGTGTTAAAAATTTGTTTTCAATTGCTTGTTCTAGCTCTTTATTCGGTTCCATAGAGTTCCAGTTTATCTCTAACAAACTTTCTAATATATTCGGTAAGAAGTTTGATGTACTTTGATTTGTCTCGTTCTTCATAGACGACGCATTCTCCATTTTCACATGCCATGATGATTACAAGTTTTT
>Ga0208428_1000789_pt1 | contig 13962 bp, 1 predicted proteins | sample DEB08_DNA_11_FD_184535 | JGI IMG/M metagenome (GOLD analysis project Ga0208428, IMG submission 184535) | Aqueous microbial communities from the Delaware River and Bay under freshwater to marine salinity gradient to study organic matter... | ecosystem: Environmental > Aquatic > Marine > Coastal ... | reverse complement strand
GACTTCAAGGTCTTCAAGGTGAAAACGGTACTCAAGGTGCTCAAGGTACTCAAGGTACTCAAGGACTTCAAGGTCTTCAAGGTGAAAACGGTACTCAAGGTGCTCAAGGTACTCAAGGTACTCAAGGACTTCAAGGTCTTCAAGGTGAAAACGGTACTCAAGGTGCTCAAGGTACTCAAGGTACTCAAGGACTTCAAGGTCTTCAAGGTGAAAACGGTACTCAAGGTGCTCAAGGTACTCAAGGTACTCAAGGTACTCAAGGTCTTCAAGGACTTCAAGGTCTTCAAGGAACAATAGGATCACAAGGTCCACAAGGTCCACAGGGAACTCAAGGTGCTCAAGGTACTCAAGGTACTCAAGGACTTCAAGGTCTTCAAGGAACAATAGGATCACAAGGTCCACAAGGTCCACAGGGAACTCAAGGCAATCAAGGTCTTCAAGGTCTTCAAGGACTTCAAGGTCTTCAAGGTGAAAACGGTACTCAAGGTGCTCAAGGTACTCAGGGTATTATTGGTGAACGGGGTAATGATGGAACATCAATTACTATTATTGGATCAACACCGTTAAGTTCTGGTAATGAGCAAAGTGAACTCAATTCAGCCTTCCCATCTTCAAATTCGGGTGATGGTGTCATTGATACTATTACTGGTAATTTATGGGTTTATGATGGATCTATTTGGAATAATGTTGGATCTGTTCGGGGACCTCAAGGAGTACAAAATGCTCAAGGCACCCAAGGACTTCAAGGATCAATAGGTTCTCAAGGATTCCAAGGTCTTCAAGGTCTTCAAGGTCTTGGCGATCAAGGTACTCAAGGACTTCAAGGTCTTCAAGGTCTTCAAGGAGAAATAGGTTCTCAAGGTCCACAAGGTCCACAAGGTCTACAAGGTCCACAGGGAACTCAAGGCAATCAAGGTCTTCAAGGTCTTCAAGGTCTTCAAGGACTTCAAGGAGAAATAGGTTCTCAAGGTCCACAAGGTCCACAGGGAACTCAAGGCAATCAAGGTCTTCAGGGACTTCAAGGTCTTCAAGGAGAAATAGGTTCTCAAGGATTCCAAGGTCTTCAAGGTCTTCAAGGTCTTGGCGATCAAGGTACTCAAGGACTTCAAGGTCTTCAAGGTCTTCAAGGAACAATAGGATCACAAGGTCCACAAGGACCTCAGGGAGTACAAGGTACTCAAGGTCTCCAAGGTCTTCAAGGTCTTCAAGGAACAATAGGATCACAAGGTCCTCAAGGGCCTCAGGGAACTCAAGGTCTTCAGGGTCTTCAGGGTCTTCAGGGTCTTCAAGGAACAATAGGATCACAAGGTCCTCAAGGTCCTCAAGGTCCACAGGGAACTCAAGGGTTACAAGGTCTTCAAGGTGATCAAGGAACACAAGGACTACAGGGTGTTCAAGGAGATCAAGGAACACAAGGACTACAGGGTGTTCAAGGAGATCAAGGAACACAAGGACTACAGGGTCTTCAAGGTCTTCAAGGAACAATAGGATCACAAGGTCCTCAAGGGCCTCAGGGATCACAGGGGGCGCAAGGAACTCAAGGTCTTCAGGGACTTCAAGGAATTCAAGGTGTTCAAGGATTTACTGGTGGAATTGGTAGTGATGGTGATCAAGGAACTCAAGGACTTCAAGGTCTTCAAGGAACAATAGGATCACAAGGACCTCAAGGACCTCAGGGAGTACAAGGTACTCAAGGAACTCAAGGTCTCCAAGGACTTCAAGGACTTCAAGGAACAATAGGATCACAAGGACCTCAAGGACCTCAAGGACCTCAGGGAGTACAAGGTACTCAAGGAACTCAAGGTCTCCAAGGACTTCAAGGTCTTCAAGGAACAATAGGATCACAAGGTTCACAAGGTCCACAGGGAGTACAAGGTCTTCAGGGACAGACTGGACCAGTAGCAGGATCTGCCAATCAAGTTGTTTATAAAGATGGTTCGAATAATCCAACTGGATCCAATAATTTGACTTTTAATGGAACTGAATTAGTAACTTATGATCTGACAGTTCTTAATAATACCGATATTAATGGAAATTTAAATGTTGATGGAACTATTACAATTGGTGGAACAACAGCACAACTGAATACACAACAACTTACTGTATCTGACGCTGATATTGTTCTTGGATTGGGATCAGATTTTTCGCCTACCGACATTACGGCAAGTCATGGTGGTATTGCAATTGCTTCAACGGAAGGAACTCCCCTTGTAAGTCTTTCAATTGGTGGGGAAACAAATCCAGATACCTACAAAAAAATTATGTGGTTCCGTGGTGGTGACATTGGTGCTGGATACACCGATGCTTGGTTATTTAATTATGGCGTTGGTATTGGATCTACTCAGGTTCCTAATGGTGTTTATCTTTCTGTTGGTGGGAATGTTAAACTTGATGGTGGTATATATGATCGATATAATACTTTAGGATCTTCTGGGTCTATTCTTATTTCCACTGGTGCTGGAGTAAGTTGGACAACTCCCTATGAAGCGGGACTTCAAGGTTCACAAGGAACTCAAGGTCTTCAGGGACTTCAAGGTCTTCAAGGAACAATAGGATCACAAGGACCTCAAGGACCTCAAGGACCTCAAGGTCCACAGGGAGTACAAGGTCTTCAGGGACTTCAAGGAATTCAAGGTGTTCAAGGATTTACTGGTGGAATTGGTAGTGATGGTGATCAAGGAACTCAAGGTCTTCAAGGTCTTCAAGGTCTTCAAGGAACAATAGGATCACAAGGACCTCAAGGACCTCAAGGACCTCAAGGACCTCAAGGTCCACAGGGAGTACAAGGAACTCAAGGTCTTCAGGGACTTCAAGGAATTCAAGGTGTTCAAGGATTTACTGGTGGAATTGGTAGTGATGGTTCTCAAGGTGCTCAAGGAACTCAAGGTTTACAAGGTCGCCAAGGTGCCGTAGGTGCTCAAGGTGATGCTGGTATTGATGCTTATGGCATTACATACAACTTTGATAGTTCCACAACTGCTGCAGACCCAGGAACGGGAGATTTTAGATTTAGTATTAATTGGACAACAGGATCACCAGGAAATTCTTACAATGCTTATGTAAGTGAAACTGATAATAATTCTATAGGTATTGGTCCACTTCTTGATACTTTAGATGACTCCTCAAGTACTAATAAAGCTCTAGTCGTTCTTTACAAAAAAGATACTCCAACAGTAAATGCTAAGTTCTATGTAACTGGTCAAACTGATAATGGTTCTTGGAGAACTTTAGATATTGACTATATTGATAGAGATAGTTGGGCAAGTATTAGTAATGGTGATGAAGTCTTTATGACTATCGCCATTATTGGTGATGCTGGATCTCAAGGTGCCCAAGGTGCTCAAGGAACACAGGGTCTTCAAGGTTCTACAGGTTCTACAGGATCACAAGGATCTCAAGGACTTCAAGGAACTAAAGGTGATCAAGGTACCCAGGGTCTCCAAGGAACTCAAGGACTTCAAGGAACTGAAGGTTTACAGGGAACTCAAGGAACACAAGGTCTCCAGGGACTTACTGGTCCAATTGCAGGATCTAATACTCAAATAATTTTTAATGATGGTGGTTCTGCAGGAGCTTCCTCCAAATTCACTTTCAATAAAGATACTTCAACTCTTCAAGTTGGAGGTGCATCTGGAACTGGTATTGGAATTAATACCAGTACGATTACAGGACCTTCTCCACTATACATTGACCCATCATCAGTTGGAGATAATACTGGAATTGTAAGAATCAAAGGTGATCTTTATGTTGATGGAACAACCACGCAAATTAACTCCACAACGATTGAACTTGCTGATTTTATTGTTGGTATTGCTACTACAGCAACTACTGATCTTTTGGCGGATGGTGCAGGTATTAGAATTGGTTCTAATAAATTCTTCACTTTTGATAATACTAATACGGCATTCAAGTCTACTGAAAACTTAAATCTTGAGACTGGACATACTTATAAAATTGCAGGAACTGATGTTCTTTCTTCTACAACACTTGGAACTGGTGTAACAATATCCAGTTTAAGGTCTGTTGGATCTGGTTTAATTGGTGATAGACAAGAACTATCTCCAGAATCTGGTGATTACATTCTCTATTATGATGCTTCAGATCAAACTCTTAAAAAGTCTACAATTGAAAATGCTGCTCTTCAAGGACTTCAGGGATCTATAGGTTCTACAGGATCACAAGGATCTCAAGGACTTCAAGGTTCTACAGGTTCTACAGGATCACAAGGATCTCAAGGTCTTCAGGGATCTACAGGTTCTACAGGTTCTCAGGGATCTCAAGGACTCCAAGGTTCTACAGGTTCTACAGGTTCTCAGGGATCTCAAGGACTTCAAGGTTCTACAGGTTCTACAGGTTCTCAGGGATCTCAAGGACTTCAAGGTTCTACAGGTTCTACAGGTTCTACAGGATCACAAGGATCTCAAGGACTTCAAGGTTCTACAGGATCACAAGGATCTCAAGGACTTCAAGGTTCTACAGGTTCTACAGGATCACAAGGTTCTCAAGGACTTCAAGGTACTCAGGCTTCTTCAGGTTCTCAAGGAACTCAAGGTCTTCAGGGACTTACTGGTCCCATAGGTGGTTCTAACACTCAGGTTCTTTATAATGATAATGGTTCTACTTCTGGTTCTTCTAATTTAACTTTTAGTGGAACCACACTTACAGCTTCAGATATATCAGTTACAAACGATATATCTTTTGGTGGTTTTGAAAAGTATACAAATTCAAACACAGTAAAATTCAGTCAAGTTTTTAGTGGTGCATCTGCTGGAACATACTATACGCAAGATGAATACCAAGACATTTGCTCTATTGTTCCAAATGGAAGTTCTCAAAATTATACTTTCTTTGCAAGGATAACCGCTACTAGTGGATCATCATATCACGTAGTTTATTTCAGTGGTACTTTACGTTCCAACACATTGCCAGATTTATCTTGGACAATTAATTATTATGAAGATCATAATGGAACAAGATTTATTGATCCACAACTTTGGACTAAGGAAACATCTACCGCTGGATTTATTCTTGCATATCAGTATATTCATTCTTCGTCATTATTTGGAAATATTACATGTGACGTTGAGATCATTCCAAGAAGCGCAGGGCAAAGAGACAATGTTACAGTAAATACGACTCAAAATAGTGAAACTACGACTATAACCACCGGTTATAGTGTACAAACACCAACAAAAGTTTACAGTAATAATTCTGGAAATATTGAATATGGTAATCTTTCTGCTTCAGGAAATCTTACAATAACTGGTACTTCTACTCTCAACGGCGATGTAGATATAACTGGTATTTGTAGTGCTTCTAATGGATTTAACATTGGTGTTAGTTCTATTGGTAATAATATTGCTACTGGTCCTGTCAAAATTCTAAACTTCATTGGAGCTGGAAATACATTCTTCTATAATTCATCCACTAACACTATTGATATTAGTATTCAAGGTGGATCCGATGTAACGCAAGGAACATATGGAGATGCAAGATTTGTTCCTCAAATTACAGTAAATGCTGATGGAGCAATATCTAACATTACTGAGGTTGAAATTTTCTCAAATGGACTTGGTAATGATCTGGATCTCAACTCAAATGATATTACTGGTACTGGTAACATTAATATTACTGGCAATATTACTGCAAGTGGAACTGGTAATAAGTTTTATGGTGATGGTTCAGGTCTTACTGGAATTGTTGCACAAGGCTCAGGAATTACACTTAAATTAAATGGAACCACGGTTGGTGTTGCACAAACAGTTGATTTTGTTGGTGTTGGTGTAACTGCGATTGAAAATGTGGAAGGATCTGCAACTGTTTACTTACCAACTGCAAACAGACAAATATCAAGAACAGTTGCAACAGAGGGTCAAACTTCAATCACTGGATTATCTTATACTGTAGGTGCGGTAGATGTTTACTTGAATGGTGGTAGACTAGATACGACAGAGTTTACTGCTACAAATGGTACTAGTATTATTTTATCGACAGGAGCATCTGTAAATGATATCATTGAAGTAATTGCTCATCAAATAACCTCTTCAGCTCCATCTTCATCTGCAATTACGCAGGAAGAATCAATCGCATTCGCAATCGCCTTGGGATAATTAATACTAAATATAAAGACAGGGAACCATAAAGGAATATGGCAAAAAAATTAGTTTATAATTATACATTTACTCCAGGTGGCGCGAATAGTGGTACGATTGTAATTCATGGAAATTATCCTTTAAAAGTTTTCCAGTTAATTACTAATACCACTGATGGAATTATAATTTATAATTTCTCTGCTCCAACTAAGGGTGGAACAGTTTCTTATGATACCACTCTAAATCAAACAACATTAACCCTTGCATATGATACATCTGCAATGAGTTCGGCTGATGAACTGCAGATTTTCATTGACATACAAGAAGATAAGGTAAATTTTTCTGAAACTTTTACCGACCCCGTAAGTAAACTAAGAGTTTCTAACCCACAAAACCTAATTGATACTGACTTTGAATATGGTCTCCAACCAACTAAGTGGGAAACTGTAGAACTTGTTAACAATATTCCCTCGTTTTTTGCCAGTTCTAATGACTACTCTATTTCTGATATTGTTTCTGTAACAACACTACAAAATAGTGAGAATGTTACTGTAACTACTTTAGAAAGCCATGGATTGAGTGTGGGTTCTCCTATTGATGTTCAAGGATTGACATCTAGAACAGCAGAGGGAAAATTTCTAGTTAGCTCAATTATTAGTACGACCAAGTTTGTCTATAAAGCAAAATCAGTTCAGTCTGCTACTGGAACTGTTAGTGGTAGTTATACTGTTATAGTTCCTGGAGAATTTTATACTGGTTCTGATATTAAAATTGACAATGAGACTGGAATTGAAACTGATGGACAAAATCCATCTTTACTTAAATTGACAACAGATTATCATCATGGATTTTCAAGAGGAACGAGTTTATATTTTACAAATACAATCGGTTCTAAAAACATAACTTTAGGATCTTCTGGAATTTCTACTGCAGGAGATACTGCTCCAGATGGAAGACCATTTGTTGATTTTGACGATACTACAACTACTACATTAACAACTATTCCTTCATTAACTGAGACTCGTCAGATGACGGGTATTTACTCTCATAAGTTTTCATCATCCGACGTAAGCACTGCTGACAACACAATCACATGGGAAGGTCATAGTCTTCAAGCAGGTGATGTACTTTTATATTCTAAACCTTCTGGAGACACTGCAATTGGAGGACTAGATGATTTTCAAATTTACTATGTGAAGAGTGCTCCTACTGAAAATACTATCACATTATGTGCTACAACCAATGGAAATTACGCTCAAAATTCTACAATTGGATTTTCAAGTGCAGGGACATCAACTTATGGTAGACATATATTAATTCTTGGGTATGAAATAAGATCTGCTTCAAAATCTTCCAGAAGTTATACTATTCAATTTGACACTAGATATAGAGATTTTGGATCTGGATCTGGTCGTGACAGATACACATACACATACGATGGAACATCAACGACATATGGGTATTTTGGTTTAGGTGGTAAAAAACCTTCTAGGTACTTATTTGCAAAGAAATCATCTGGTGTTCCCTCAAGCAACTTATTTAGTTCATCTGCACCATTTTATGGAACTTCAAGAAACAGTAATTTTATCTTTGGTTCTACTAATCTTGGTTATAACTTCTTAGAGGATTTTCAAAGATTCAATGCCACAAGTAGTTATTACTATTATGGAACTGGTAATAATCATACTGGTCATTACTATAATGTTACGGGTGCGATTAGAATTGATTATATTGCCGGATTTAATTATAATGGAGTCTATAGCGAAACATATGGGGCTGGAGATTTTTTCTATTTTCCTCTAGAAACTGATCCTGAAGCGGACACATTATATTCTCAGGGTCATGGTTTATCTTCGGGATCACCAATAACAGTAACAACATCTTCAGGTTCAAATATCGTATATAGAACGGATACTAGTTCTTTTTGGAGTGCTACGCCAACAACGAGCACTTTTTCTAGTGGAGGATCATCTAGTGCATTAGTCGCTTCGAGTGATAGAATTAGAGTATCATCTGCATCTAGACTTCATACCGCTGCAGGAACTTATAGTATTTCTGGATCAGTAACAAATACGACAAAAAACAGTTTTTATATTAGTGGACATGATTTAGTTGATTCGCAATATTTAACTTTTTCAACTACAGGAACTGTCCCAACAACTACAACTGGACCAACTGATGCTAGTCCTAATACATTGCAAAATGTTTATGAAGGTGTTAAGAATGGTTTAGATAGTGTCAAAACTTCAATGGGGAATGCTTCTGGGGAATTGTTGATTAACGGATCTGATCATTATTATCCATTTGTTAGTCAAAATAGTTTATTTACGGCAAATGGTTCTAGCGGAAGACAATATTTTTATTGGTCTATAAATCAACTAAGAGCACAATGGATTGGTTCAAGTAATACAGCAAACTTATCAGGTATTAATTTTGCTACAGGAACTCAGTGGGATCCCTTCTCCAATACTTCAATTGGTGGACTGGGATTTTATCATGTAATGACACCTTATGCTTCAAATTCCAAAATTCCATATTTTATTAATGCATGGCAAGTACCAAATCCTTCTAGTGTAAGTGCTTCGTCTATTGAAATGTATGTTTCTAGTCGTGGTGGATACCATTATGGTCTTAATGGAACACGAGGCAATGAAAATAATAATTACTCCAATTGGTCTTCGTTGAGTGATGGGTGGGTATACACCTATGAATCAAATACCTTTGCAGCTAATCAAACATATCATGGTATGATTTCTCTAACGATGCTTCTAATGAATACGAATTGGAGTGGACATTCTTCATCTTGGACTAGTAATTTATATCATCCAAGTTCAAGATATCCTTGGGCTTACTCTTTTGGTTCTGGTGGAACTAGATATCATATTGAAATGTTGATTCCAATTAAAGTTGGTCAAACAAACAGTTACACCATTGCAAATATGGCAGCGACTGTTGCTGGTGCAATTAAAACTAATATGACAAATCCAACATTGTCTACTGGTATTGTTTATGCAAATCCAATTAATGCAAATAGATTTTCTTTAAAAACTTCTAGTAATGTAGAATATAACCTAATTGATCATGGTTCTGCACCATTTACATTTTCTACGCAAGAAGAGACGGGAGCATTAGATGGATATTATAGCGTGGATACCAATACAAATACTACAATTGGACACTTTGCTTCGGCAGAAATACCTAAGAGAGTTATTACAGTAAGTAGTAGTAATATTGTTACAATAGGTAGTAATGTTTATATAAATTCTGATAACTATAAAATGCAAACAACACAAAAAGTTGTTTACACTGAATCTGGTGGATCTATACCTGGACTTGTAAATGGAAATACCTACTATGTTTCAGCAACTGGTCCCAATCATTTTGAATTATCAACCTCTGCAGATGGTTCCGAATCTGGAGATGTGGTATCAATAGCAACTACAAGTGCAGGAACATTTACATTTACTACACCAGCAATTTCTGGAATCTCCTCTGCCAATGGAACTATTGGTATTTCATCTTCTTCTAAAACAATTACTGGAACTGATACTCTGTTCAGAAGATTCTTTAGAACTGGTGATATATTAAAAATTTCTGATACTACACAGGATCTTCCTACTTATAGGAATTTTGAAGTTGCTTCTGTGATTGACGATACTGAATTGTCAATCACACAAGTTCCGGGGATTACAATTGCATCTGGGACGCATTATGTGGAGACTAAAATACATACGAGACCTGACGGAACATTTGTTCATAGACCATTTGATGGTGGAGTTGAAATTACTGCTGGAACTTCACCAAATAGTTCGATCGTAAGACAGACACGTAAATATTTCCGTTATCAGTCAGGCAAAGGTATTCAGTGTTCTGTTGCAATTAACTTTAATCCATCCAGAATTGCAAACTCATTAGTTAGTGTGGCAAATACATCTCTTCCAGTCAAAGAGTATAGTATTAACGTAAATAATAATGAAAGTATTTCTTATAATATATCTGGTAATGATAGAGATGGTAGACTTTTAGGTGAAAATAATGAAATTAACATCATGAAGGGTGATACTGTCAATTTCATAGTTAATGCAACCGGTCATCCATTCTGGATTAAAACTGATGAATCTGTAGGAACTGGAAATTCAGTAACAACTGGAGTTACTAATAATGGTTCTGCATCTGGAACAGTTACTTGGGATACAACAAGTGTTGGTGTTGGTACTTATTACTATAATTGCCAAAACCATGCATCCATGAGAGGTACAATTAATGTTGAAGCAGTAGGAATTACTACATCGATTGCAACACTTACAACTAAGTATCCTCATGGATTAACTAGAAAGAATGATATTACAATTAGAGGAGCATCAGATGTTACATATAATGGAACATTCCCTGTTCAAGCTTCTGATGATTTTACTTTAAATTATTATATTCCTAATACGGCAACTCTTTCCAACCCTGATGGTATTATTGAATATAATATTGATAACTGGGCAAATAGTGTTGTTCGTTGTGGTTTATTTGATTATCAAAATGGCATGTTCTTTGAGTTTGATGGATCCGATTTATATGCTGTTAGAAGATCATCGGTTCAACAGTTGAGTGGAACAGCTTCTGTTCAATATCGTAGTAATATTGTAACTGGAACAGACACTAACTTTACTGGACAATTAGAAGTTGGTAATTTTATAGTTATCAGAGGAACAAGTTACAGAATTACAAATCTTGCATCTAAAACAGAAATTCATATTCAACCATCTTATAGAGGTATTGATGCTTCTGGAGTAATTGTTACAAAGACAATTGATACTAAAGTTTCGCAGAATGATTGGAGTGTGGATAAGGCTGATGGAACTGGTCCTTCTGGATTTGTTCTTGATATAACAAAGATTCAGATGGCTTACATCGACTACTCTTGGTATGGTGCAGGTAAGATTCGTTTTGGATTTAAAGATGCTAATGGGCATGTTAAGTACATGCATGAATTTTTACACAATAATATAAACACTGAAGCATACATGAGATCTGGTAATATTCCTGGACGATATGAAATTGAAAATACATCTGCAACTCTTCCAACATATGTTCCTTCATTGTTCCACTGGGGAACTTCTGTAATTATGGACGGAAGGTTTGACGATGATAAAGCATATTTGTTTACGGCATCTTCCAACTCGTTAAACTTTACGAATGGTGACTCTAATACAGTTGCTACAAATGCGAATTCCACTCTTGTATATCAATATGATTGGGGTGCAAGAAGATATAATTGGTATGTAAGACTTTCATTCGCAAGTTCAAGTGGATCAAGTTTTACATCTGGAACCGCACTTTATACTGCTGATAATGAATTGGATGGGGATCTTGTTGATTATATTACATATTCTGGTGCTAATGTTCTCGTTCACATTTTTGTTGGATCTTCTAGAACTTTCAATGGATCTCCAGCAGTTTATCCAAGTGTGTCAAGTGCGACTGATGTTAGTATTGGTGCCCCAGCATCTGGTGGAGATCAAGTTAATCTTCAAGATGAAATTCCTCTAATTAGTATTCGTCTTTCCCCCTCTGCAGATAATAATCTTACAGGAGCAGTGGGAAGAAGAGAAATTATTAATCGAATGCAGTTACAATTGAAGCAGTTGGGTATTACATTATCTCACGATTGTACAGTTGATGTTATATTGAATGGTGGAATTAGTAACCGTTCATTTCAAAATGTTCAAACTCCATCACTTTCGGAGTTGATCAAACATGAAGCGGGAGATAAGGTTATTGGTGGAACTGTAATTTACTCTTTAAGAGCATCTGGTGGTAGTGAAAATGCTGCAGGTAAGAGATTATCTTCAACAACTGACTTTGATATTTCTCAGATTACTGACCTTGGTAATGCTATTTTGGGTGGTGATGGAACATTCCCCAATGGACCTGACCTTCTCACGATTGCAATTGTTCCTATCGATACTTCAGAGATAAACGCAGATACTCCGTTGACTGTTTCATCCAGAATTACATGGACTGAGTCACAAGCATAATCCAATAAATAATTAAAAAGGGATATGGGAAAAACCAGAAGTATTGGTGATTTAATTTCAGACAATTTAATTACACCTGATATCTCTAATGACCGGATCGGCATTGGTACAACTAATCCATCACAAAAACTTCATGTAGTTGGTAATATTGCTATTGGTAGAACTGATAATGCTACCACAAATTCCATTCGCTCTGTAATGGATGTAAATTCTTGGGAGTATGCTACTGATAATTCAAATCCACCTTCTGGTTTAACATTAAATCTTGGTTCGCAGGATACTAGTCCACAAGACTTATTCTTCAAATCTGATGGAACTAAAGTATTTGTTATTGGTTCTGTCGGTGATAATGTTTATGAATATGCTCTTGGGACCGCATGGGATATAGCAACTGGATCATATACTACATCTTATGATGTTTCTGGACAAGAACTAACTCCATATGGAATTTATTTTAAACCAGATGGAACCAGAATGTATATTTCTGGAGGAAATGGTGTTTCTCCAACTGGTGATTATATTCGCTCATATACATTAGATTCTGCTTGGGATTTGAGTGGTACGGTAACATATGACAACCTTACATGGAATATGGGATCGTCATATGATACCGCACCTCAAGGTTTGTATATAAAACCTGATGATGGACTGGAACTTTATGTCTGTGGTTCTACTAATGACAAAGTTTATCAGTTCACTTTAGGAACTGCTTGGGATGTAAGTAGTGCTTCATTTACTGCTGAGTATTCTTTATCATCTTCATATCCATCTATTACTGGTCCAACTTCTATCGATTTTGATAGTACTGGAACAAAGATGTATATTTCTGGATCTACTAGAGAAGTAATTGCCAGATTTACTCTTTCGACCGCATGGGATATCTCTACGGCAACATTTTATGATAATATTTACATTGGATTTACTGAGCAGGGAATTACCGGACTTTTTGTTGAAGATAGTCAAAATTTGGCCTTTATTTGTGGAACATCTGGTCTGAATCCTGGTGGAGATAGAATCCGTTATTTTAGAACAAACGTTCCTTCGCTGGAATTATCATCTGCTTCTTCAAGTACAAAATCTTCAGTAATTGTTAATAATCAACTTAGAGTAAATGATAAACTTTATGTAACGGATGATATTGATACAAACGGTGCTCTCCGCGTAAAGGGAACCATAAATGCCACAACAATAAATGTTACTACTGCACTCGATCTTGCCGATAATGATATATTAAGATTTGGTAGTTCTGATGATGTTAAGTTCTTCTATGATGGAACTAATAATGATTTGGAAATTGAGTTGGAAGCAGCAGCAACTCAAATTGCCATTACTGATAATGGAACATATAAGCATATTATTACCAAAGATGGTAAGGTTGGTATTAATACGCCTACTACACCAACAAATGAATTAGAAGTTTATGGTAATGCATATGTTACCGGAACTGTTACCGCCAATTCTTATAGTGGATCTGGATCTTCTTTAACGGGTCTAACTGGTGCTAGTGCAGCAACCTATGGTGATTCTGGATCTACACCAGTCATTACTGTGGATTCTGGTGGAAGAATTACTGGAATTTCTACTGCCGCTATTTCTGGTGGAGGTGGGGGAGGAGGAGAAGGTTCTCAAGGATCTCAAGGACTTCAAGGACTTCAGGGGTCGCAAGGACTTCAGGGATCTACAGGTTCTACAGGATCACAAGGATCTCAAGGTCTTCAGGGATCTACAGGTTCTACAGGATCACAAGGATCTCAAGGACTTCAGGGATCTATAGGTTCTACAGGTTCTCAGGGATCTCAAGGTCTTCAGGGATCTACAGGTTCTACAGGTTCTCAGGGATC
>Ga0208428_1000787_pt1 | contig 13987 bp, 33 predicted proteins | sample DEB08_DNA_11_FD_184535 | JGI IMG/M metagenome (GOLD analysis project Ga0208428, IMG submission 184535) | Aqueous microbial communities from the Delaware River and Bay under freshwater to marine salinity gradient to study organic matter... | ecosystem: Environmental > Aquatic > Marine > Coastal ... | reverse complement strand
AACGGTTCCTATACACATAACGATAACGCTCGCCGTATTAGGCATGAGTTTGTTAAACTAGTCAGAGACTTTATTAAAGAGAACGAACAGTATTCTTTAGTAGACCTCCGGCTCTTACTAAGCGACGCACTAAACGATGCGACGATTCAGGAATCTATCTATCGTCGCTTGACATGACCAACTAACGGGTTACATTACCAACACACAACAGAGAGAGAAACAACATGAAGATGCTTCCAACCTTTCAGACTACTTCCTTCATTGACCTCAAGAACCTTGATACTGCCTTCGATGGTAGTAAGCCTACCCGTAACCCTCGCCGTGGGCAGTGGGTGAAGCTCGCTTGGGTGGACAAGCGTAGTCGCTTTATCGGAGTATCACCTAGCGGTGTGCTCCACCTTGACCATAACGGTGGAGACTGGCAAGGGTTCTCTGCTAAGTGCAAAGCCTTTGACCTGCTCTACTCTGGTCAGCTTGAGCTTCCCTTCAACAAGTAACTTGACAGGGGGCGCAGCCCCCGTTACATTCAAGACACAACAACGGAGAGAACAATGCAAGTTTATTTCGCTGTCGAGGTAGAGGAAGGTAACCTTCACAAGTCGCAAGGCGTCTTCGTGCCCTCGACCATGCCACGTCATAAGGTTATTACTTATGTCCATGGTCTGATGTTTGAGGAGGGTTGGTGTCCTGACACCCCGCACGCTATCTACGGTAGGGATGACGTGGGCGGCACCTATGAGTGCATCCACCTCGACGGGCTGGACGAAAAACAATATTGGATTTGACAGCCGCTCAGAACAGGTTACATTGTAAACACACAACGGAGAGAACAGTGCAGTTCATTGATTGGCAGCCGGGTAACGGCTCTCGCTACCCGCTTATGTTCACCACGCTCCCTAACGGGGGATGGTTTATTGCTTACCTCTGGAAGTCGGACGTGGCTGGCCCGTCCTTCAAGTGGCGTGAAAACTACATTAACCTTGACTACATGATGGAAAAGATGGGGCTATCGAATCAGTACGATGCCCAGGCTATCGGGGCCTTCCTGCTTACCCAGGGTATTGAGGTAAACCTTGGGTGGGGTCGGAACTGGCGTCACTTTGACCGTGCCGAGGAGCTTGGGTTTGACAAGCTCCTCAAAGCAAGCTAGATTACATTCACAAAGCAGAGAGGAAAAACATGAGACGTTCACTTAACCGCCGTATTAAACCTATCCGTATCCGTGGGGTTAGTTCCTAATCTCACTTGACAGCTAGAACTAAAACAACTAAGTTACTTACACAAAGAGAGAAACATGACTCCACTTAACCAGCATGAAATCTCGTGGTTCAACCACAACCGTCAGCACCTTACGTTTGAGGGTGATAGCTCACCCGCCTCCGTTATCTATACAGCTATGGGTGTGCATGGGATTGCCCAGCTCCACCAAGCTATTATCCAGCGTTCCCTTCGCCAGATTCAAGACTTGCTTGACAAGGCCGAAGGGGCACGTTAAGATACAAACACAACAGCAGAGAGGTCATCATGAACATCACTCGTACTTGCCCCATGACGGGCCGTCGCAACACCCTGTTCGTCGAGGGTGCAACCCATACAGGGCTCCGTGCATGGGAGCAGGGGGCTCTCATTCAGGATGCACTGCCTAACGTCAGTGCGGACGACCGGGAGTTCATCATGTCAGGGATTACCCCTGACGTGTGGGAGCGTATCTTTGGCCGGGAGGAATAAAGTTACTTGACATGTCTTCAGTGTGGGTTACACTACAGTCACAACAGCGGAGGGAACGATGTACACACTGAAGACATGGACGAGCCTAAAGTGGGGACGCCCTGAGATTAGGACGGGGCTGCCCTACGGCCTAGCGTGGGCTATCGCTACAAAGGCGGGGTATGCCAAGGCCCAAGTCATCTGCGAGACTTGGGGAATCATCGAACTAGAAACTAAAGCTTGACACCTTAACTCAATCGGCTATACTGTAGTCACAATCGAAAGCCGGGAGGCACTATGACGAACGAGCAAAAGGCAAAAGCAATCGAAACCCTCCGCGCTAACGTCAAGAACTTGGACGACTGGGGGCGTAACTTCGCCGGCTCCCTCCTCGACTACTGGGACGAGCGTGGGGATCTCTCTGACAAGCAGTGGTCGTGGGTACCCTACCTGTCAGGCACCGGCCCTAAGCCGGGTGGGGGCCAGCGTCGCCAGTGGAATGGTCGCCGCTCTACCTCCCAAGGCCCCAAGGCCAAGGGTGCAACCCATGCAGAGACAAAACTGCGAGAGGCAGAAAAGAAAATCGCTGACTTGACACGTCAGCTTGAGCAGGCTAAGATGGAGTCACAACAAGCGAAGAGTGATCCTCGCTGGGAAGCGATGGTCAACGCCTTCCGACATGCGACTGCAAGCCAGCGTAAGCAGGTGATGAAGTCCATGCACCCTGACAGGTGGGGTGGGGCAGAGTGGGCCACCAAGGTGTTCCAAGCTGCCAACAAGTGAGGGCTTGACAGGGGGCCTAGCCCCCGTTACACTACTGGTACAACAACGAGAGGTCGAGTATGCACGTTTGGATTATCACCCGCCGTCGCTTCGGGTGGGGTGTCGGGACTGACACTGAAACGCTCGCAGTGGTGCAGGGAGACGCTAACGCAAGGCGGTACCTTGTGGAGCAGGGGCAAGCCCTAGGGTGCGACGAACACGTTTGGGCAAGAGGAGAAACCTACCTCCGGGTACAGCGTGTGGAGTTTGAGGAGGACGAGTTCGGCAAGGTGTGCTCTGTCGGGGTTGAGGTTACAGCGACCCGGTGGGAAGTTAGGACTTGACAACCCGGCTCGCCGGGTTACACTACTAACACACAACGGGGGGAACAGTGACGAACAAACAAAAGGCAAAGGCTATCGAGGCGTTCCGTGCGTGGCTTGCCCGCCATGAGGGTCGGCAGTCGTGGCGCTCCCGCTCGGATGCCACGCCAGACCCGGCAGGTGGTTTCTGCGGGATCTGCGGGGTAGACGCGTGGACGCACGGGTCCTACAAATGCCCTGGGTGTGGGGCGCAGGTTCCACCTGCCAAGAGATAGGACTTGACAGCCTGGCCCAACAGGTTACATTACAGTCACAACAACGAGAGGTCGAACATGAACTTTGTCACTCACCACAATGCACGCATCCCTACCACGGGGACGTGCCTGCAAGGGCGAATCGAGGCTAACTTCTGGGACATTGTGGAGGCACTTGGCGTCCCCATGGACGGGGACGGATATAAAGTGGACTGGGAATGGAATCTAAGATTCTCAGATGGCTTGGTAGCTACCGTCTACAACTACAAGACTGGCCCTTCCTATGGGTACAATAGGAGCCCGGAGGACATCCCTACTTGGCACATAGGCGGGAACCGACTGGAAGTGGTGGACAGAATCAAAAACATCTTGACAGCCTGACCCAGCAGGTTATACTACAGTCACAACAAACGAGAGAGGGCAACATGATCAAGGTCGTTATCAACACGTGCTACGGTGGCTTCGGTTTGAGTAAGGAAGCTGAAGAACTCTACGAGTCCCGCACTGGGGAGTTCTTTTGCAACTATGATACTCCACGGCACGACCCTGCCTTGGTTGATGTAGTGGAAGACCTTGGGGATGCTGCCAGTGGCAGTTTCTCTGACCTTACCGTCGTGAGGGTGGAGGGAGATAGGTATTACATTGAGGAATACGACGGATATGAAACCGTGGTCACACCCGCTGACATTGAAAGAAAGTGGGTGGTTGTGGCTTGACAGCTAGCCCAGACGGGCTATACTACAGTCACAACGACGGAGGTCACATGGCCAAGCGTAAGAAATGGGAAGCCCCCAAGCGTCGCAACCCGGTCGTGCTAGCTATGATGGCACGTAGTGCCAAGGCAGGTAAGCACCCGGACAAGCGCAAGGCAGCTTCCAAGAAAGCTTGCCGGGGGAAGTTGACAGGCTGGTGAAGCGGGTTATACTATCAGCACAACAAACGAGAGAGGTCGAACATGACGAACGCACAAGTGGTACAGGCATGGGCAGCAGGCAAGGCGGGCAAGGCGGGCAACCTTAGCACGGATGGCGTGTCGCTCTGGAGCTACCGTCTCCAGATTGGAGACACTATGTTGAGTGGCATGAAGGTAGTCTACGACTATACCAGTGGTGGCAGCCATGGCTGGGTTAGCCAAACAACCTCGTGCCACGTTGGGCTTGCCAAGCGAGTCGCTTGACAACCAGAGTCCATCGGTTATATTATCAGCACAACAACCGCAGAGAGGTCGAACATGAACGGACGTATCGTAGACGAGATGGCACGCATGACGGTGGAGGAATACTACAACGACGACATCTACGAGGCTTTGAGGACTCTTGATATGGAGTTTGGCGAGGATGAACCCACACCAGAGATGGTGGATGCCGAGAGGGACGCTATGGGCTACGGTCAGGATGACCGTGTGCTTTGCATCGAGGAAGACTACACCGACGATGGTACGCCCATCCCTGAATGGGTGTTCTGACTTGACAGGGGGCTCTGCCCCCGTTACATTACTGGTACAAATGGAGAGAAGCCATGCGTACATACCGATGGATGATTAGCTCGGCGCGGCGTGAGCAGACCTGGGCACTCAACTGCCTCGCACGAACTGTCGAGGAGGCAATCGCATTTTTCTTCGATGCCCACCCAGGCGCAGATGACTACGCGATCTGCGTCATCTGCGTAGAGGCTTCGCCCTGGATGGGGGCCTTTTGGGAGGGGGAAGGTGCCAAGCACCTTGGGCCGTATCGCTATTGATTTGACAACCCGGTGGGACTGGTTACACTGTCAGCACAACAAACGAGAGGTTGAGCATGAACGTTTTCCGAGTTAGTCTGTTCGCAGGTTGGGTGCTCATTGCAGGCTTGCTGCCGCTGGGCATGGTAATCTGGACCAACTGGATGATAGCGCCAAACGAGTGCTGGGCTTATATCATTGACGGCAGGGCGGCGGTCGTGTGGCTGGCTTGGTTCTGGGCCATCCTGCAAGTCGGGGCACGAGGAATCCTCGACTGACTTGACAACCCGCCACGGCGGGTTACACTACAGTCACAACGAACGAGAGGTCGAGCATGAACAGTAGTCGATTTCGGGCAGCCCTAGAAGAACTGCTCACCCAGCCGGGAGGCATTAGCTTAAAGGCATGGGATCACCTGTGCCTTGGCGACGACGGCGAGGGTCCATTGAGCTTGGTCATGGCGGAGTTCCGCCCGGTAGTGCGGATCGATAGGTACGTCGATGAGGCAGGAGAAGAATCGAAGGACCGCCGCGTCTGGCTTGACAAGTAGGCCAGACGAGTTACATTACTGACACAACCGGGGGGAACATGCACATCAACCACCGTCGCCGCAACAAGCAGCAATACCCGTACTCTGACGCGGTCTACAACCGCGTCCAGCAGGACGCCCGCAACAAGCGCCAGCGGCGCATGGGCAAGGTAGCAGCCCGTCTAGGGCTGCAAACATGGGACGAGCGCAACGTCCTAGACCCTGACGTCCCTTTGGTGACCCTTCGGAGGGAGGGAAAATAAAATAGGTTGACAACCTCCCAGGAGAGGTTACATTACTGACACAACAAGGGAGCAATCAAGCTTCCGCAACACGAGAGGACAACATGCCTTACCCACACATCACCTGCCGCGATGGCTTCACCTTGTCTGTCCAAGCTGGCCGCTGGACTTACTGCGAGCCACGGACCGATGAGGGGTCGTGGACCCACGTAGAGGTGGGCTTCCCTTCCGAGAGGGAAGAACTCCTCATGGAGTATGCAGAGTCTCCCGACAGCCCTACGGAGACTGTCTACGGCTACGTGCCGGTTGAGCTTGTGCAACAGGTCATCCTCAAGCATGGGGGGACTGACCAGACTCAAACTGCCTTGACAGATCATCTGCTTGGGTTAGATTGTAGTCACACCAACGACGGAGAAACAAAAATGTTCCCCACCTTCCAAACCACGCTCTTCATCGACCAGCGCTCGCTGGGTACGGCGTTCGACCGTACCAAGGTCACCCGCAACCCTCGCCGTGGGCAGTACCTCCAACTGTCTTGGATTCGTGGCAAGTCCCGATTCATCGGGACAACCCCACACGGGGAGCCACTATTCTACAATCGCCCCGGCGATTGGAAGGGCTTTGCCCAAGCCTGCCGAGCGTTCGACCGCGCTTACAAGCGGGGCTGACTTGACGGGGGGCTCTGCCCCCATTACATTACTGGTACAAACGAGAGGTTGAGCATGGCAATCCTTGGTGACATGTACCGCCGCAACGCGGCACAAGCGCCGCTCGATGAGCGGCCTCTGCTATCTCGCTCGGCGGTCAAGGCCGCCAGTGAGGTGTCCTACGCAAAAGCGTGGGACCGGGCGATTCATTCACCCGGCGTCCGCAAGCAAGCCAGACGGGCATACGCTCGTGCGGCCCGTGCTGCGTCGCGGCGTTACTGTCGCCGCATGGTCGGATAGTTTTTCTTTCCCCCTTGACAGGAGGTCGGGGAAAGACTAAACTGTCAGTACAACCGAGGGGGATGTTCCCCCGCTGCATGAGAGGCGAGCATGTCCGCACTGTTCAACGACGTCCACAACGACGTCGCCACCACCACCACCACCCCCGACGTCAACGACGTCAAGCTCTCGGACCTTATCGCAGGTAAGCGAGACGAGATGCTCGCAGCCTTCCGACGTCACACGTCCTACGACGTGGACGACATGCCCGACACCACGGAGGATGGTACGCCTATCCCCCCGTGGGCGTACACCGACGAGCAGGATTTGAACTTCGACCCTTGGATTGGCTAGGGGTCGGGGGAAGTCAGGAACTATTTTCTTGACTTCCCCAACAATCGTGGTATGTTGTTTGTACAACCGAGGGGCAATCACGCCCCGCTCACTGGAGTTCACATGAACACGCTCGCCACCACCACTACCGTCACTCACAAGGGCCTGCCCGTGCGGCTCATCGCCGACTGGGGCGTGCTTGGGAACGTCGTCTTCAAGGTGGACGCCTTGCGTGCCCAGTGGGAGGTCACTCCCATGAAGCAGAACCATCACCTGTACCGGAGGATGCCGGTATACCGCCCCGGTTGGGGGCGGCGGGTCAACCCTGCACGGGTGTACTGCAAGTATTAGTTTGACACCTACTCCCCAGTGGAGTAGGTTGTTTGTACAACGGCGGGGCAATCACGCTCCGCCCACATGAGAGGTGAGCATGTCGCACGTCTACCACGTCACAAGGCACGAGGGGTATGAGTTGAGCGGCGACCTGGGTCTGTTCGCGGACCTTGGTGGGGCCTTGGTCAAGGTCCATGAGGCTATGGTAGTCGCTGGTGCGCTTGGGGCTGGCGTCGAGGTGGTCGAGGATGCGGAGGGGTTGACCACCTACACGTGTGGGTTGCTTGGTATTGGCTGGACCATCGAGCGACGCCCGGTACGATAAAACAAAACTGTTTGACGTGTACCAGTAATGAGACTACATTACTGGTACAACAACGGAGAGAACATCATGTCGAAGAACACTTCCACCCAATACCGCGCCGAGATTGACCCCCGCTTCCGTCGTGAGTTGTCCCGTAAGGACGGGCGTCCATTGACCATGAGTGAGGCCCGTTCATTGTTTGAACGCCTTATGTTCCGTCCGGGCAAGTGGCTAGCCCTTGCCTCTCACGCCGCTAGCGGCACCCGTCATGGCGGCAAGGGTGGCTACCATGCCGGACTATGCTGCACCGACGATAGCGAAGTGGTCGCAAACAAGCTTCAAAAGGTGATTATCGAGCACGAGGTACGGTCGGGCAAGCGCGTTGGGTTTAGGGTTGAAGTCAAGGCTGGCCCTTGTGGCTTGAAAGCTCGCGTGACTTTTCTTGCCAAGTAAACGCTAGCGTGTTACATGGGGGGGCTCCCCCCCCCTCCCCCCCTAGGGGAGAAAGTAAGTCCCTAGGGCTTGACATCCCCCTGGGGCGGCCTGATACACCCGCGACACCCACAGAAAAATCCCAGATTTCGCCTTTCTAAAAAAACGCCCATATAATTTTTCCAGATTTGAGAACTATTTAATAAGAATGGCTAGGAGGCCCTGGATTATGAAACTAAAGATTATTAAAGAGAATTTTGATCGCGCTATGAGCCAACTTGCAGAAGTAACAGAAACCGCAATTGACGGTCAATTTCTAAAGCAGTTTGGTTTTCAAGCTCCCAAAGAATCAGATAAAAAACAAATATCTGCAAGCGCAGCTGAGATTGCGAGCACTGCAGAGATGGGGCAAAATGATATCCTCTTTAATCAGAACAATGGGAACATTTCAATTGCTGTGCCAATCGGAGATTCTTCAGAGTATGAAGTTTATGTAAGTTACGCTGAAGACATGGAGAGCTTGGCAGTACCATTTTTTTATGATCTTTTGTTTGATAAATTAAAAGAGATGGGAGTTAAAAAAGCAGGAAACTTACCTGCGCCAATGTCAGACACTAATGTAGAAGCTAATGTAGAATATTTGAAAAAAGTGGGCGGTCAAGCTGTCGAAGCTCCCCGCACTTTTTCTGCTGACAAAGGCAAGAATAGCAGATAGAACTTGAGAACTATTTAATATCATGAAACTCATACTTGAAAGATGGAATAAGTACCTAAACGAAAATGCTGTTGACCAAGAGATAAAAATACTTGGTCAGGTACAAGCATCTAACACCCCAACATTCCTTGGAAGAAAAATTGTCGTAGTTCAGACCACCGAGGGTCCGGTTGCTTTTTATCGAAGCTCGGGGACGGGAACTGGTGAGGATAGTGAAGGAATCTTCTTACCCTTTGGTGGAATTTGTATTGCGCCCGGTTGTAACACAGACAGGATGCCAAAGGGCATAGGGCAAGGTGCTTGGTTTATAAAACTTCCAAGCTCACATCCTCAAGCGGAGAAAGAAAAGTTTCCAAAAGAAGGTAGCGAGTTTTATAACATTGGATTAGCTCTATCAAAAATGAATATTGAACCGCAGGGGGTAGACGAATACATCCAATCCAAAGGTGGACCATCACGGAAAGAGTTTTCTGAGATGAAGGAAGATTGGAGGAAAAAATATAGAATAAAGAAAGGATGGCCAGAAAAGGCTATGATCATCAACAATCTGCTTGGCAGGCTTGGTGCCCTTAAGCACAAGGAATGGTCTGGCGGTAAGGGATTGTATGGTTCTTCCGATCCTATATTCGTGGACTGGCAGGACATTTCCGACGTTGGGGCAAAAAACCACAATATCACGCCGGATAAAAGAGAATTGGAAATTTATTCTCTTAAGAAATTGATTGCACTTTATAACAAATATAAAGCAAGCAAAGGTAAATAAATAATCGTCCATGATGAACTAATACAATTTTTAAAAACTATTTAAGGTGTTATAGGAGATCCGCGCTATGAAAAGCATGAAGCTAATTTTAGAGAACTTTAACCAATCAATGCAAAACCTTTTATCTGAAGAGATTGACCCAGAAGAGTTTGCAGATGAATTGGCCAACCCAGGAGGCATGGCCAAGGGCCTCAAAAATGACAAAAATCTAAGAATGTATTATGATGCAGTTATGGGATACATGCAGAAGAAAGGTATACAGGGCGATCCAAATATTGAAGCGCTAAACAACCACCCATCTTTAAAAACAGGCGAATGGGTTATCCCTAACATCGAAAACCTCAACCGAGATTACGAAAATGAACTACGAAAATATATAACATTTTATTAAACTGACATAAAAACCCAACCCTTGACCAACGACCCTCGTCCTGTTATCCTAGCAGCATGGGGGTTTTCCATATGTACTTTGGACCAGAAGAAGAAACTATTATAAGACAATATATTGAAACAAGAGACGAGAGCCTCTACAGGGCGTCTGTGAGGCCACTTCTCCGAAACATCGCCTATGGGGTTAGGAGAGGCAAGAAGTATCGCCCTAGGGCCTATTTTGAGGCTCCTGGGGTTATCCATGCCTGTGAGGCCCTTATGTGGGAGAAGCTTCTAACGAACTTTGACCCCGATAGAGGCCATAAGGCTTATTCCTACCTTACAAGGATAGCCCATAACTTCTTCTTTCATGTAGCAAAGGTCCGAAGAAAGGAAAAATCCACCCTCTACTACGCTGGACTACAAATAGGAAGACTCTGGGATGAAAGCCATGATTCCATCCAAGATCGTGAAACCTCTCTTATCGAAGCAGAAAGAACTTCTGTGAGAAATGGGACAATGAGAGAGTTTGTAAAAGATTACCTCCATGCCACACCTGCCCAAGAAGAAAAAATCTTTGACGAAATAGAGGCCCTTCCCCGTGCCCACAAGAAAGGGGTTAACGGAATCATCTACGATGTTCTGGAAATGGATAAGTTTGTTATCCGAAAGAAAGGCCCTGTTAGGGTAAAAAGAGGAAAAAGAGAGAACATTCACGAATCAATGATGAAAAATCTAGCTCGATGTAAGCGATCATTCCGTAAACACAAAATAATTCCTCTAAAGAGATCCGGCGAGCTATAAAAAACGAAAAATTTAAACTAGTTATTAGCAAAAGCTGGGAGATAAACAATATGAAAATGAGTCTCATTATGGAGAGTTGGCGTGGCTTCATTCGGGAAAATGAAGAAAGAGAATCTCCATTCGAATCTGAATATGCAGGAAAAATTGATGGACTAATCGGTATAGTCGATAGAACAATTCTGCGTTTGAAAGAGCTTAATGAATCTCTTGAGACATTTTATAGTTTTGAGGATTCTGAAGAATTTGGTACAAGTAAAAATTATTTAAATAAATTTTTAGGAATTCCCTCCGAAGACCCAAATAAGAGTGCAGATCATCCTCTATACCAAAATGAAAAGTACAGAACCACTATCCAGAGGATTAACTCAAGAATAGAAAGATATGACCAAGGAATTGAAAGGCTTTTCGATTATCTTGGTGTTGGGTCAACTGAGAATCTACGTCCTCGTGAAATTGAAAAAATACGTAAGTCATTAGAAAATCAAACACAAAGAGCTTTCAGGGGTATCGACCTACGGCCTGCGTATGCAAAAGAATCGGATCAAGAAAAAGTCCGACGTGTTAAAGACCCCGAGACCAGAGAAATTCACTATTATACGCATAAGCCACAAAGCCCCTCATCTTGGGATCGATCTAGAATGCGATTATATAATCCAGATTACTGGGGTTACTACTCTGTATCCAAACGCCCAACCAGAGCGGACATCAAGAAAGCGACGTCGCAGCCATATAGGCGTATGAGAAAGCAATATGAAAATTCAAAATTTTACTTCTGGGCTCGCAATACTATACTACGCAGTGGGATTGGATTACGTCAGCGTACCAAAATGATTCTAAAAGCGATTTCTCTTCTTGAGAGCCTCTTGCAGATTCTTAAAGACTACATCCGTTCACACAATCTATTTGCAGACTGGGTGAGCCAACAAGGTCAACAAGGGGAAGAAGCTATTCGAAACATTGCTTATAAATTTCCTATCGATATTGCACCAAAGCTTGATTGCCAAGAAAAAATTAATTATTTTGAAGAAATAATTAAATCTTACCTTAACAATCCAAAGGTTGTTGGGCGGCCTGAAGATATGCTTGAAGAAGAAACTTACTACAAGCGACCAGCTTCGCTGAGTTCCCCTTATCTATCGTGCCTTGACAAAATTTCTATCGATAAGAGAGCCCAAAAGAAGACAGATAAAGTTATGTCCCAATTTGACACTGGAGACCAGGCGGAAAAAGATAAAGCAGCACAAGCTCAACAACGAACAGGCACCGAGATGTCTCAATTTTACGATGATGAGGACGCAGGTATTTAATCATGGAAGCTACATCAATTATAGACGGACTAGCACAATATGGCCCTCTTGGCCTTTGGACGGCTTCTCTGCTGTGGATGAATTGGCAGCAGAGGCAAGATGCCAAAGAAGAAGAAAGACGTCTAGAAGAGGCCATTAAGCACAATCAGGAGCATGTTGTGGAATCGCTCCGAGAACAAAAGCATCTTCTAGAGAAAGTTCTAGAAGAGGTAAAAGAAATCGGAGAGAAAGGGTGAAACTAATACTTGAAAGTTGGCGTCAATATCTCAAAGAAGATGACAATCCTAAGAATCTTAAGATTGCAATAATAAAAGGCAATCCCAAAAAGCCTACGGCTGTAGTAATAAAAGGCAATCCAGAATATATTTCGGGTCATGATGATTTCTATGAGGAAATAAAAGACTTCTTAGAAGAGCAGGGGTATAAAGTTTCTTTTGATAAAGGCGCTCCCTATACTGTGCCTCCAAAGGCAGATTTATGGATTGGCCATAGTCGAGGCAGTGATAGACTGGAAGGCGCTGTACCTGAATATGCAAAAGCGGTATTAGCCATTGGCGTACCAGAGCCAGACAAGCAACCTTTTCCAGCGATTAATCACCCTGATGATGATCCTAAAATGGGCAAGGAACCCGATGATGCTCACTTTATATTCACCAAAAAAATGAAAAATAAAATCAAGGAGATATCCGATGAAATTAATACTTGAAAGATGGCGTAAGTATCTGGTAGAGTCGGAAGACCCAGAAATAAGCGACCGAGATGTTTTTGACTCAATTGGCCATCTCAACAACGAAGAAGACGAAGAGGATAAGTATTCTAAAGAAGACTTTGAAATCAAATATTACGGAAAGCTCAAAGTAGACGATGTCGTCAAAATGTTGGACGAACCTACTGATTGGCTTACATTAGACCCTGAAGAGGCAAAAGAATATGAAGACCCCTCAGAGTATCTCTTGGATAAAGAAGACTTTGACCGAGGTGAGTTTGAAAATAAAATGGATTTTGTTGATCGATCTATGAATTGGATCGAATCAGGAGATTTGCCTCCAATCTACATAATTCAAAACAGTAAGCTTGAAAATATTCTTGGCGATGGCCGTGGCAGACTTAACGTGGCTCGCGGCTTTAACCTTGAAGTGCCCGTCTTTTACATGCAACTCGTAAGGCATCAAACGGAGGAACCTACTATTTATAGTAGTTGAACAAGGAGGGAATAATAATGGCAAACTCTGGCTTTGATCAAGAAAAGATTTGGAAAGTTTTTACTCTTGTTTTAGGTGTCGTTATTGTCCCTCTGGCGGGTTGGGTTTGGAACACAAACGTAACAGTGGCACAAATCCAAAACGACCTCACAGATGCTGAGGAAATCATCTCTGTCTTAAGTAAGAAAGTAGAAGAATCTGACGCCAACGCAAAGGCGATCATCTCTATGGAAAAAGACATCGAGTATATGAAAGAGACCCTAGACCGTATCGAAAGGCTCGTAGCACAATGAGGAACATTCTGCTGTTCTTTATGGTCCTGACGGCCTCTAACAAGTCCCTAGAAGAGCTTCCACAGCACATGGAGGACCCAGAGCCCTCTGAAGAGGTAGAACACTGGAGAGAGGGCATTGAGGATCTTGTAAGCGATGCAAAAGGTTTAGAGTTTTACCTGACAGACAAGATAAAATCAGAGAAACATACATGTGACGTCAGGTCATGTGCGATCAAAGCTTGGGAACAACCAGAATTAGATAAATACAAAAAAGAACCTAAGTCCTATTTACCTAATGATTGTAAGGAAACCCAAGAATGAGAATAAGAATTGTTCCCTCCGACCAAGAAACCTTGGAAGAGAAGAAAAAGAAACGTAAGTCTAAAAAGAAAGGCAAAGACGACCGCTGCACTCGCATAGCTAAGCGCAAATATGATGTATGGCCTTCAGCATACGCTTCAGGTGCCGTAGTAAAGTGTAGACAGGGCAAAATTTGGAAGGGTATCAGCGAGGGTAAGGAAGAAGAGGCCCTAGATAGAGCCGAAGACGAGGTTTTAGATACCTTAGAGGACGAAGGAGGGGCTGCTGGTCTGGAGCCCTTAGAGGATGCCCTTAGTGATAACGAAGATCTGCCAGATGACTTCGATATTGAAGAATTTTTAGCAGATCTCCCAGATGTTGAGGAACAC
>Ga0208428_1000784_pt1 | contig 14009 bp, 32 predicted proteins | sample DEB08_DNA_11_FD_184535 | JGI IMG/M metagenome (GOLD analysis project Ga0208428, IMG submission 184535) | Aqueous microbial communities from the Delaware River and Bay under freshwater to marine salinity gradient to study organic matter... | ecosystem: Environmental > Aquatic > Marine > Coastal ... | reverse complement strand
CAGTATGCCCTTGAACAAGTCCTTCACGCCTGTCTCAGCCATAGTCCGTGCATAGCTCTCCAGCTTTACCTGAGCGCCACGAACTGTCGCGCTGATAGCTGAGGCTGTAGTGCTTTGAAGGGCGTTAGCATCGAGACCTTGCGAAGCCTTGCTCATCCCAGTTCGCTGTTCCTTCAAATTGTCGATGTAGTCCATCAGAGGCCGGACTTCACCGCCTACGGGTGTGCCAGTAATGGGCTGAACCATACCAGCTTGGCGCATACGGATAATACCGCCAGCAGTGCCGTCCAGTACGTCATCAATATTCACCTGACCCTCGACAATCCCCATCCGTGGCAGGGTGCTGGTATATACGCTGTCGAGGTACTGCCGGAGCAGGGTAGACTTGATAACCTGCAAATCCTCGGTCATGTCATAGATTGATCTGCCGATAAGGCGGTGTGGCATCATAATCGGGGTGACTACGGCAAACGGCACATGGTCAAATGGCTCATTATGCAGTATCTCATCCGCACCCTCGCCAATGGCACAGATCCGGCGTAACTCTGCAATGCCATCGCCGTCATAGTCCACTTTCATTACGCACTCGTAATAAATGACCTCTGCCAGTGCAGGGTCAGCGGCATCAATGCCAGTGTTTGCCTCTAAGTCTTGGAAGCGGTTGGAACGCTCCTCATCGACATCTAAGCTATAAGAACCTGCATATTTTTCCACCACATCCTTGTCATAACCCATAGCCACTAAATCGCTGACTGTCATAACGGTGCGGTGTGCCACGAAATGCGCGTCCTCTAATGAGGTGGCTCTGCGGTTCACCAAAAACTCTTCGGGCGGTACGTTCTCAATGCGTATCTTGCCCTTGCTCTCCTTTACCCGAACCTTGAGGCTGTAGGACATATCCACAGGCATCATTTCGCCAGTTTCTTCGTCCTGAGCGTATGCGCCCGCCTCTTCCTCGATAACGCCCACAACTTCCATATCTGGGTTGCTTAGAAGGGCGGCAAGCTCAGTTTCGTTCAGGTTTTCGTACTCTTCCTCACGAACATCCTCTTGCTCGTCATAGTAATACTTCACCACGCCCAGCCGGAACATCAGCGCATCCTTGAACCAGTTGTACAGGATCTTGTACCCCTGATTGTCGTGGTTGATGACGTAGTTCACATAATCGGAAATCTGCTCTGCCCGTTCTGTATCCTCGGCAGTTCTGGCATTAAAGCGCACATATTTATCATTGGCTGTAAAGACGCGCATGAGGTTGGGCATGATAGCCTCAATGGTGTCTGACACCTCGGTGCTGACAACTTGGGAGCGCCCCTCGACTTCATTGCCCATAGGTTCGCCAAGATAAAAATCCATAGCGCGAATACGCTCTTGACTGAACTCTTGGTCAAAGTGGTTCAGACTGTCGCGTATCTCAGACGAAACAATGCTATTAAGCTGATACTCGTCCATTTGCTCTGGCATTTTTCTTTCCTTTTGGCTTTGCCTTAGTGCCATGCAGGCATTTAGCCTGTGCGTCACACATCTTGCGAGAGACACATCCTGAGCATCTCTCGTATGTTTCTGCCACCTCTTCTACCTGCTTCACACGGGGCAGGCGTGGCCTTCTCATTACCCGAACTACTTGCATCAGTCTGTTGAATAGTTTCCTGTCATGCCGTTGTAAGCCTTCTTGGGGCGGCGCTTAGGTGTTGGAATCTTCGGGGTCATGTCAGCGTTATACATACCCTTGTTGATAGCCATTTCGTTCCGCATACCCAAGCTAGGGCGTGGAGCAGGTGTGCCGATATTCACCTTTTTGCCTTTACCGTAGTTCATTTCTTAGCCGCCTTTTTCTTTGATTTGGTTTTGCCTGTCATGCCAATACCACTGCTTGTAATTACAGGATGAGATACAGGCTCTGGTAATGTAACAGATACGCCGTCCTTTTTATAGGCTATACAGCGCTTCTGCGCCCCACACCGATGCGGATAAGGGCAGTTATCACAAAGTTCCATCATGCTTTCCTTTTCTTCTTAGCCTTTTTCGCTATATCTAAAGCAATAGCCGTAGCTTGCTTCTGGCTACGGCCTTCCTTCATCAACTGGCTAATGTTCTTTGAAACAGAAGCCTTGCTATAACCCTTTATCAACGGCATTAATTTTTCTTCTTCTTCGCTGTCTTGGCCGCCGCTTTAAACGCCTTAGCGGTTGGCGCACCCTTGCTACCAACCTTACGCATTTTTTCTCCTGAGCCAGCGGCTATGCGCTTTCTCTTAGCGTGGATATTTGCATATAAGCCTTTACTTGCCGCCACAGTATTTACCTGTTTTAACCTTGCCGCCTGATTTCTTTTTACCGTATGCCATCAGTTGCTGTACCTTCCTGTCTGGGTATTATTCTTGCCGCCAGTAAATAACGTGCTACGGCGGTTAAACTGCCCAGCAACGCTAGAAAAGATAGGCGCTACATAAGTGCCAAACACAGTGCGGTCAGCCGCAGGTGTCTTGTTCTTGTTGCCGTTTTTGTTGCCGTTTTTATTTGTGCTGTAATTTGCCATAATAATCTCCTGACCTAAAATAACAGATTTTTGTTTTTCTATAAAGGGCTACCACTTCGTACGGTCAGCCCAATATGCCGCAGACATTTTGCCCTTAGCGATGTTCGATGCGTGTCTGGCCTTGAATGACTTGCGCCGAGCCTTCTCAGAAGCCGTGCGGGGATTGCTACCAGCGCCGGATACGCCTTGCTGACCAAAGCGAATGGTTTTTACCTTGTCGCCCTCTTTTGCCACAACGACATGGCTCTTGGTCGGGTGGCTGGGTGTGCGCTTCGGCTTATTATAGCCGGACACCCCAGCACGTTTTAAGCGGGGGTCTGCCTTATTACTCATCGTAAATCACCTGTAATCTTGTGCTTCTAACCAGTGCCTCATATTCCTCTGGGGGTAGGCCAGCCCTAACAGCCCAGATTGCGGATAATTGCAACAAAGTCATCATCACTTCGTCAGCATCTGCATCAACAACGTGGTACAAGCCCTGAATATTCAGATCCATAATCTCAGCTAGGGCGTTTACTCTATCCTCAAGGCTATCAAGACGCTCTTCGTCATCTTGCAGAGTAACCCTGATATCTAGCTCTCTCTTCGGAAATTCAACCACATTGGTCATACGATCCACTTTCTGTTGATGTTGACTTCACGTCTCGAAGTATAACTTCTGCTGTAGCCACTAGCAACAGCACCCTGTTCTGCAAAGGTCAGCACAAAAGCATCCGCCACATCAGGACTTCTTTGCCCTCTGCGCTTCATCTCGTCTTTGCTTTCAACCTTTAGTTTACCAGTGCTTAGGTATTTATACCTTATAGCGGTAATCTCTTGGATTAGCGTGTCATCGTCAGGTATTTTTACATCCCTGCCCTCAAACCACTCTCTCGCGTTCCAGAATAGCTCGTCCCTTAGCCTGCCAAAACGCTCCTTCAGGCTGGCAGTCTCGCTGACCGATATAGCCACTGCCGGAAGGTCTAGCTCCCTCAGCCTGTCAGCCAGCCCTGCGCCAAGGCCAATAGCATCAATGTAAATCGCCTGTGGCCTGCTCTGGTAGTTGCAAGCCTCATACTCGGTCAGGACAATCCCCGCCAGCTCCATCAGGTCTTTGTTCTGCCACGTCTTAATCGGCTCTAAAAGGGCTTGCCCCTGACGCTTGGCTAAGGCCGATCTGTCGCCGCCGAATCTTGCTACGTCCAAACCCCAAACAACGGGCGTGGTAGGACTTGGCACTACATCGCGCTTGGTGGCTTCCTCAACAATGTACAGCGGCACAAGCACGTCATCAGACTGGGTGGGAAATTCGCCTAGCACCCTGACACGGTACACATTGCTGTCCTCGCCATACTTCTCAGCCATATTGGCTAAAAAGTCCTCAGAAACATATTCTCCATCGTGGCAAGAAACGGTGATATTGCTCCATAAATGGCGCATACCGTGGAAACTCTCATAGAAGAACCCGTCTGATCTGGTGGGGTTTCCGCACATCACCGTCTTAGCCCCAGTGGTAGACAAAGCACCCTCAGCCACCTGAAACACGACATCCGGCACACCAGATGCCTCTTCCACCAGAAACAGCATATTCTCGCTGTGAAAGCCCTGAAGTGCCTCTGGGTTCTCTTTGCGGCTGGTTCTTGCAACGGCAAAGCTGTCAGATGCACCTTTTAGCGATATCTTGTCGCTCTTGAACTCCAGCAGATTCTTGAAACCCTCTGGCAACTGCCTCGCCCATTTGTCTATCTCCGTCCACAGCACATCGCTCAACTGGTGCGCCGTGTTAGCCGTAACAGCCACCTTGCAGGGGTAATGCGTCAATAACCACCACAAAACCAGCCATGACTGAAACGCCGTCTTGCCAACACCGTGGCCAGACTTGATAGACACCCTGTCATTTCTTGCAACAGCGCGGAGAGCATCAGCCTGCCACTGCTGAGGCTTTGCACCCAGAATAGTCTCGACAAACAAAACAGGGTCAGCGTGTAACTGAACCAGCAAATCAGTTGTAAGCGTTTTTTTTGGATTCTTGGCACTAGCGGGAGATGTCATTCAGCAGATTCCGAAGGGGGGGTCAGTTCGCCTTCAATGGTGTTAGCCTCTAGCTTTTTGGCCTCAATCTGGGCGGCGGCAAGTTTCAGCTCGTCAACAAAGCTGGTGACCTTATGCTCGACATCAATCTTCTGGTTGTCACCGTACAGCTTAGGATACAACTTAGCGGCTCTCCATTTGTAGGTGTCCACAATGACACGAGCAGTCTGAGGGTCAATCTCGCCGCTACGCATCTCAGCAATGGTATCGTCAATCTGGTCGTCTATGCCCTGTGCGCGAAGCTCAGTAGCCACTTGGTACTTGCTACGGAAGTCGTCATCGTCCTTGAGCCACTTCCACATGGTCACATAAGACGGCATATCATCGCGCATACAAGCCTTACGAGCAGACATCCCGCTTGCAACTAGGTCAAGGAACTTGGAACAGGCAGAGGCTCTCTGAGAGGCTGTGAGGGGCTTTGAGGCGTGTTTGGATTTCTTGGTCATGATCGACATATAGCGGATGCGGTTAATCATTGCAAGAATGGGGGGATGGGAACGGGGAATTACTGGGTATGTATAATTTATATCCGCCCCCCGCGAAATTTTCAGGGGGGGGTATCCGGCGGTTTTTTGCTACCTATCCGCGCTTTTGTCGCATAATGTGCATTATGGAAGCGATCTTGCCAGCCATAAACTAGCTAACCCCCTGTTATTATTGGATAACCATTGATTGCAACGCCTTATGGTAGTATATCCCTCCGCAATGACACCGAATCAAACCGAATCAATCTGGAAGGCGATCCCGATTCGTGCGTGCGCGCGGGTAATTATTAACTGTAAAGCCGTTAATCCACCCCCAAAAACGCCGCTAATTTTGCCCGATTCTATATAATGCCCGATTTTCGCTTGTCATATACTTAATTACAGATTAACTTGCACCTATCGTTAATCGTTAATCAGAAAGGCTTAATCATGAATATTGTAATCAACAAAGACGGTGAAGAGTTAAACGCTATCGCAATCCGCCACCAAGGCGCTGGCGATCTTATTAAACGCCAGCCGGACGCCAAGGCCGTTTATGTCATTAATCACTATGACAAAGAAAGCGATTCTTATTCATGTTCAGATTACTATGACATGAACCGCGAAATATTCATTAAATCAAACAAAACCGTTTATGTCGGTTTCACGTTTTAACCAACCCAAACAAGGAGTCAAAAAATGGATACCAACAAAAAACAATATTCAGATTACCGCGATTATTTGCAGGTGAATTTTTTCCAGCCGGAAATAATAGCTTTAATGGCTGATCCTGATTTTCAAAACGGCCTTGCAAAAATGCTTAATGCTTGCGACCAGCACGGGATAAGAATCCAGCACGCCGATTTTTTAGAGGCGATTAAATTGATGGACTATCACGGCTTTTAACCCTATCGGCTAGGCGGCGCAATGCCGCCTTGCCTTGTCACCGTCTGGCAATGCTAGGCCGTGACATGGCAAAAACGCCAGCATAGCAAAACAGAAAAGGAGTCATGCTATGAACTACACAAAAACAAAGCAAACCGCAAAAACCATGCAGGATATCGGTATCACTGATTGGAAGGAAGCGATCCGCCAGATGAACGATGGCGATTCGGATTTCTATATTGATGATTTCCGCTTTATTGCTGATCACGCAATAGACGCTATCCAGCAAGACGAACTCGAATCAGACAGCTATATTCTGGGCTGTTTTGCGTCATGGTTGCTGGCAGATGTGCTGGGCATATCAACAGAATCTGTTGAGAAAATCCAGCAAGCCAGCCCTGAGGCCTTAGGCGAGATGGTTATCGCTCAGGGCAAGGTCGCCGCCGTTCAGTATGCCTATGCAAGCGCAGATGGGTACGGGCATCATTTTGCCCATTATGACGGCAATGAGCATTGCTTTGACGGTTACACCGCTTTCAGGACTAACTAAGGGAGGAACCAAAATGAAGATCGAATTATACGAGGTAAAGCTGGTTAAAGCATGGTCACATGAGAGGGGCGGCAAATCTTTTTGCCTCCCATCATCCAGCCATGAGGCGGCGGTTCAGGCTGTCTTGAATATAGAACCATACTATAACCCTGACTGGGGCATTACCGTTTGCAAGGTCATAAACGGCAAGCGGCAAGCGGTCATAAAAGCCGCCTGATAACGATCTAGGCTTGGCGGGTAACAGTACCCGCCTTGCCCTATAAATGCCGTTTGAGCGGTGTTTATATGGCAATCCAGCCAAACATGATAAGGGAGTCGAATCATGCGAGAAATACAGCAATTAAAAGCCGAAATGATGATGATAAACGGTTGGCAAGATAAATGGGGCGAGGCCGTAAACTGGCATTTTTCTATTTGCGATGCCTTGCAGTTACGGGGCGATGATACCCCCGAATCTTGGCAATACAGGCCAGCCCTTTTCGGGGTTGATGATGAAAATTTTGATCTAGAAATTTTAAGCCACTTTAAAACAGAAACGCTGGTCAAAATGGGCGATATATTGCGCCGCTATATCATACTTTGCGAAAAAGCGGGTTTATCTTACTAGCCTTTATTCATGCCCTGCTGGCCTAGCTGGCAGGGTATATATAAAGCCTAGTCGGGCTTTAAACCGCCAATAATGGCACAACAGAAAGGGAGTCAAAATTACCTATGAGACATCTGCAACAGATGCAGGCCATGTTTGACCAGCTATTTGACGCTGACCAAGCAAAGCCTAGCCATGACCTAGCGCGATTATTGCCTAGCGATTGGCTATCGGAATCGGTTAAAAAATCGGTCGCAGAATCGGTTGAAAATTCGGTTGAAAATTCGGTTAGCAATCGGTTGAAAAAATCGGTTGACAACCACGCATAATGAATTAATCTAGGATTAACAACATAGACAGATAAGGAGTCGAAAATGTCTAAGAAAGCACAAAAATCAGAATGGGAAATTAAGCGCGATAAACAGATCGCAGAAAATAAAAAGGGCATGGCAAAATTAACTGAAAAACAGTTAATCGCCATAAAGAATGTTCGTAAATCTCTGGGCGTATCGCTTGGCAGTATATTCGAGAATCAGGACATATTGCTGTCAGAATTGCGCGAGCTAGACAATGCTTTCCATGCGCTATGCCGCCATTTCAATTTTGATCATAGCTACTGGGGGGATGAATAATGAACGCGATTGAATTTCTTGTCTGGGCTATGACCAACCCAGACGCACCCGATGCCGATTTAAAATCCAAATACGAATCGGTCTATGAAACTGACCAGCACCGCCTGCAAAGGGCGGTCGCTAAATACGGCAAGCCGGATGATTCGGTTAGCAAGCTGGTTGGAGATCCGGATTATGTCTGAGAAACTTTGCCCAGACTGCGGCGGCGAAGGCCAATGCGAATATGAAGTAGCCCAGCCAGATTACCGCTATGGCGGTGAACTGGTTGGAAAATGGATGGACTGCGAAACCTGCCAAGGGTCAGGCTATATCGAAGTCGAATATCTGCCTGTCGATGGATGCGAAGAGTGCGAATTTTACGGCGTTGCCTGCGCTGAGTGCATCCAATACGGCGAAGCAAAACAAGCATAGGACAGGGCGGCACTAGCCGCCCTTTTCTACATCCAGCCCCTGTCTATCGGGTTATCCAGCCCATTGCCTATAGCCAGCCAGTCTTTATCGGTCTGATCGGTTGCCATAAAGGCCAGAATATCGGTCAAAATAGGCTGATAATAGAACCCTTCAGCCTTGTATGCGTTCCACATCTTCTCCGCCACTGTCTCAGCATACTGCTTTTGCTTATCGGATAGTTTATTCTTACATACCGATTGCTGGCGATTTGAGCGTCTCTGAGTGCGCTTCCCTTCTCTTCTGCACCAACCCTGCCAGAAAGCCCTGCAAGAGGCGTATGCGGCCTTAAAACCGTTCTTTTCGTCCCATAACCGAATATCGGTTAATATTTCATCTGCATCCAAGCCTAAATCGGTTGCATATTGCCTATCCTGATCGGTTGGTTGCCAATCGGTTAGTTTTTGTTTCGCCCCTTTATTGGATTTTGTTGATTCTGTTCTTTGTATATCTCTGTCTTTAGTAAGTGTCTGATTTACCGGCGCCGGAAAAACCGTCGCCGGATTTTCAGTCTCCGGTGAATCTTTAACGATATAGCGGGTTTCAGAGAATTTACCCTCTGCTCTGACGATATCGCGGCTGATATACCCATACTGCTCCAAAGTTGCAAGAATCCGTCGGGTTTTATCCCTGCCCATGTCGAACCTGTTCTGCAACTGCTTCACCCTTACCTGCCAATCGTTCGGCTTGCTCAAAAGGTAAACCAACAGCCCCAGATGATCGGTTGAGAGCCTTTCGTCATTTATCAGCTGATTCGGTAAAACGCTGAAGTTATCCTTCAAGCTACTGCGTACAATTAAGCTATCACTCATTTCCGACTCCCTTAAATAGTCCTATTTCAAAATGCGCCAGCAAGCCCTTATCTTGCCAGTCTCGCATCTGGTTTCTGCCCCCATATTGCACCGTGTATGGCGCGTCAAAATTTATATAGCCCAGACGGTCAGACCATTGCACAAACAGATAGGCTGGCGTGTTGCAAGCCTCTGATAACTGCCTAGCCGCCATAACTTTCGACAGATTGCAAAAAAATGTAGGGTACTTGGTCATAAAATTATTCCGGCATCTGATCTCAATCAACGCCGCCAACGTATCCCCATTAAAAATAGCATAATCCAGATGGTTGTGAATCGGCAGTTTCTCTGCCCGTTGCCCATCTTTGCAGATCCGGCCTATGACAGCCCTTTCCCGTGCCAAGTCCCCCTCTGTTTCGTATAACGGCCTGTTCACTTTGACTGCCTTCTCTGCATAGCCCTGCGAGTGTGCATAGCCATAAGCGGTGTCATCTTAGGCAAACGCTGATTTCGGTCAGAGCCAACTGGCAACCTATCCTCAATCTGTAGCATCTGAGCCTTACGCCGCTTCAGCCAAGCTGTAAACTCTTCCACCGTCATCTCTGCCGCAGTTTTTTCCTTCATGCTCCGTCCTTCTCTCTGCAAACGCTCTCGATGATGTAAACGTAATCATCGCCAAACCTATCCCGCAGTTTTTTCCTGACCTGCATCTTGTGCTTCTGGCCTTCCCTGTTGCAAGCCGCCCTCGTCTCATAGTTGCCCTTCTCTAAGAAAAAGCACTCATTACTGCTACCATTCCCAAAGTCATTGACCATGCAAACTATCGCAATTATCTCAAACATCTGCCCAGCTCTCCCTTACCAGCATCAGCCACGTTTCAAAATCCACCTGCGCCACATAATCCATGCCAGCATAATCCGCGCTAATGCTGGACATCCTGACAAGGCAATGTATCGGTTGGCGGTCATACTTCCATATCAGAACAGGCTGGCATCCAGTGGCATCTGCCGCCGCTGTGCATTGCGACCACCAGTCCGGCTTGTAAGTAGTGCCGGAGGCGTACCGCTTGGCCTCTATGCTCCAGCCATCCACTCCGATAATGTCACCATGCAAGCTGGCTCTGTACTGCTCGATATCTCTCTTTACATCATCAATACCCAGCCCATCCATGATCATCCGGCACAGCTCTCTCTCGAAATTTGCGCCCTTTACTCTACCATTAGTCAATGGAACTTCTCCCCTTCGGCGGCATATATGTTTTCGGAATAGGCGGTTTACCCGTCAGATTTTCGGTTATTTCCGCATCCTGAAACGCATCATCTGGCATCAATTCATCCAGCAATTCCATCTGTCTGCGCCTGTCATGTATGTTTGATTCCCAATCTTTTGATTTGCTCATAACCAATCCACCTCTGTTGTATCTGGTATTTGATCTGTCCATACAAACCATGCAAAGGCCATCTTGCCAGAGCCGTACCAAGCCGCATCATGGTCTGCGCGAATCATTGTCTGCCTTTTGCTGAATACATATATCCGGCAGGGCGGGTGCTTGGCATATAGCTGGTTAAACCGCTTGATGCCCTCTAAAAAAGCCAGCCGTAACAGCCAGCAATGTTTCTTTACACCCAGATCAATCGCCTTCTGTATAAAAGCCTGAGCGTGTTTATAGGGCGGATTGGTCACAATATTCGGGGCAAGGGCTTTCTGTTCCAGCAAGAAATCTCTGCCGGATGCGCCAAACCCCCAGTCATTCAGATCAGTGTCCACCGTATTATATCCATGCTCTCTCAGTACAGAACTGATAGCACCATTGCCGCAAGCACATTCCCATATATCCCCGTTAAATATCTCGACATCCAGAAACGGTCTGATAGATGTCTCAGGGGTCGGATAAAAATCATCCTTATGCCTGTTTGTCATGGAACACCTCACACCAATCCTTTAGCCCTACCTTGCCGCCGGACATACGATATAATTCCATCATGTGTCGGGCGTTCGGTGGGCGCACTCCATATATCCAAGCATGGACACAAGGCTGGGTTACATTCATTTTACGAGCAAGGTCAGCCTGCTTCATATCCTTTGTTATCAGCCACTTAGCTAGATGCACAATCTTCTCCTCTAAAATAGTTGACATGACCATATATAACCTCTAATAAAGTAAAGGAACAGTTTTGTAAAACGAAAAGTTAGTCAGGGATTATGAGAGAAAAGCTAGACCATTACAGTCCTAGCCAGCTATTGCGCCCAATGGCCGTTTGGATGTTTCAGTACGTCTATCTGAACAAGCAACAGCGCAGAGCTATTAAGGTTGGGTACAATGCCGCATTTGGTACGGCAGTGCATGGTGCTATTCAGGCATTGCTTACTGCTGGGCTAGACTTTGAATCGGCATTAGAACAAGCCTACCTATCGTTTGATTTCCATGATGCGCCGGAAGGTGAACCAGAAGAGAAGCGCGAGAAGTACCGTGAACTGATCGCCGATGCGGTTGAAGAAGGTGTTTCTTTATTGTCTGAGGTGTACGGGGGTGCAGAAGAGGAGCGGAGAGTCGAGGTATCGCTAGACGGTGTTGAACTACCGATCATGGGTTACATAGACCTCTGCGCCTCTGACAGCTTCTGTGAGGTAAAGACAAAAGCGCCAAGAATGGGGCAGGTCAAAAAAGACGGCACACGGGGCTGGGTAAAAGCGTCATTGCCAGCCAAGCCACAGTTTGAGCATCTGTGCCAAGTCTCCATTTATCAGAAGGCCACGGGGCTAGAGCCACATCTGGCCTACGTTAGTGCTACTGGTGGCGTTATGTTTACCCCCGACAACTGCGAAGAACTACAGCCGGAATATCTGGCGTACTGTCTCGAAGAAATGCGCGGCAAAGCGATTCGGCGGCAAAACTTAATGAAGGTATCGGATGATCCGAAGGTATTGGCTGGGCTATTAGACCCAGACTTTCAGCATCCATTTTACTGGGATGAGGAACACAAAGAAGAAGCAAAGGAGCTGTGGAAAGTATGAGCAATATATTCGCAACAATGAGCCAGATTGACACCCGCAAGCTGGTCGAGAAAAAGAACGGGTTTACCTACCTAAGCTGGGCGCACGCTCTGCGGCTGTTAAAACAGCACGTTCCAGAGGCTACTGTGACCAAGCACATATTCAAGCAGGCAGATGACACCTATCTGCCATACATGATTGATGCACAGGGCTATGCCTATGTGCAAGTAACTGTAACGCTGGGCAAGGATGAACCAGCCACTACGGAAATCATGCCAATCCTAAACCATGCCAATCGGCCTGTTCAAAAGCCCAACAGCTTCGAGGTGAACGCCTCAATACAGCGTTGCATGGCTAAGGCGATCAGTATGTCAACGGGATTAGGTTTACATCTTTATGCTGGAGAAGATATGCCAGCACCATCACCAGTTTCTGCTGGTTCGGACAACTCCGAACAGAAGGCAGAGAGGGGCGCGGCGTCTGGGCAATTAGCCGAAATCCGTGATGTGTTTATCAAAGAGGAACGCTCAGATGCCGCATCAACCCCGCAGAAGATAAAGTCACCCCTATCGCTTGCCGATGAGGTGGCCTTATGCCCCGATATAGATGCCCTAAAGGCTCTATATGGTCGCAAGATCAATCGGCCTACCGAAGAAGTAGAATTATTCACCATAAGAAGAAGGGAATTAGAAAAATGAACAGTTGCACATTTTGCGGCAGGTTAGGCCGTGATTCGGAAGTCAAAGAGGTTGGCGATAATAAGTTGCTATCCTTTACCCTCGCCTCTGATACAGGCTATGGGCAGAACAAATCAACAATCTGGATGGACTGCTCCATCTGGGGTGAACGTGGCGCAAAGCTGGCCGACTATCTAAAGAAAGGCACAAGCGCCACAGTCATAGGCTCAATCTCTGAGCGCGAATATCAGAACAAGGAAGGCCAGACAGTCAAGGCTTTGCAGATGCGTGTTAATGAGATTGACTTCAACAACCCGAAGCCATCCGGCGGTGATGCTGGTCAGGCTATGGATGATGAGATACCGTTTTAATGTTTGGAAGGCGTAAAAAGTCACCCCATGATAGGGGCAAGAAGCAGGTTGGCAGAACGCCCACAGTGGACAACTATGCCACCTGCGCTTTTTGCGGCATTACCTTCAATTACAGGTATCAGGGAACGATTACACTTGCAGGAGAGGAGTTTTGTACCGATGAGTGTGCTAGAGACAATCATATCAAAATTACTAGGGAGCGAGGCGAGACAATCCCGTTTGACGCACTATGACCAGCGCATCGAGCGGGTTGTCCAAGCAACCAGCGAAGTTACAGGAGTGCCAGTCATGGAACTGCTGTCAAAGCGCAGGCTCAATGCAGACGAGCGACACTGCGCTATGTATCTGTCAGTCAAATTGCTGGGTTGTAGCTATCCAGAAGTGGGCAGGGCATTTGGGCGTGACCATAGCTCCGTCTATTACGCCGTCAAGAAGCTCGAAAAAAGAGGCCGTGGGCGGTCAAAAACCACCCGAATTTTGAAGGAAATTGAACGGTGTCTAGCCGCATGACACTTAGGTACGTCATTCATGGCGAGATAAAAAAATACGAGAAAAACGGGTGGGTAATTGTATCCCACCTGTCTTACCCTCACAGCCAACACGCAGTGCTAATGAAAAGGGTGCAAGATGACTGACCCAGTGAATCACCCTGAGCATTACACCAGCGGCAACATCGAGTGCCTAGACGCTATAAAGTCAGCGCTCGGTGAAAATTACAAATACTATGTGCAAGGAAATCTGATAAAGTATATCTGGAGATTCAACCATAAGAACGGCCTGCAAGATCTGCAAAAGGCGCAGTTTTATCTGAACGACTTGATACACACCTATGATGACCCTGAGCAATAAATTTGTAGCAGACGTAAATTTATCACAAACAACATCCGGCCTAGCCGGAGAATACATCGCCGCCGCCTCTGTCCTAGCACGGGGGTGGCGGGTTGCTTTAGCGCAACAGGACGCTGTTGACCTGATAGCATGGCATCCAGACACGGGCGATATGA
>Ga0208428_1000783_pt1 | contig 14015 bp, 20 predicted proteins | sample DEB08_DNA_11_FD_184535 | JGI IMG/M metagenome (GOLD analysis project Ga0208428, IMG submission 184535) | Aqueous microbial communities from the Delaware River and Bay under freshwater to marine salinity gradient to study organic matter... | ecosystem: Environmental > Aquatic > Marine > Coastal ... | reverse complement strand
ACAGGATGGTAGCAGCGGCAATGTAGGAACAGGCGGGCAGACAGGTGGCGGCGATGTTGTCCCAGTGGGTGGGCAAACGCAAGGTGGTCCGGTAACCATAGATTATAACGGCGACACTTTTACCTTCGATACCCCGCCAGAGGACTTTGATAGCGGGTGGATAGAAGGGTCTGGCGTCAACTGGGGCGGCATATTCCTCCCCCCTGATCTTGCCGACACGGTACAGAAGTTCATACAGACCATCCCGAGCAACACGCCCGACTTGGTTGCACAGGCAGCACAGCTTGGCATTATCCCAAACACGCCAGAGCTACATGCGTGGATGGAGGCTGCCGGACTGGACCCAGACTTCGAGCCTACAGACCCATCTGGCACGGTTGTTGACCCAAACAACACTGAGCAGTGGGTAAACAGTGAAGGCAATGTTGTTGAGCCCACAGGCTTTACGGATGGCGAATGGGACTGGCAGGATGATGTTCTGACTGGCGAGGACTATGAAAACCTATCAGACACCGAGAAGGAGGGGTACAAGCGCATATACTCGGGCGGCCAAGAGTATTGGGTGCCTGACGAAGGGTATGACCCCCTAACCGCCCCTCTCGGCCAGCCCGAGGTTGTGGTAGACCCAGTTACGGGCGAAGAATACTTGGCGTACCCAGACCCAGAAACTGCTGGAGACTATTTTGGCGACGGGCTTGACATAGACACGGGCGAGGAGCTGACTGGGCTTCTCGGCGGCGACGAGTATCTTGACGACCCATACTGGCAGGAAGTCAAAGACTTCTGGGACATATACAACGAGCAGGTTGATAGCGCCGACCCTAATGCTGGCGGCGGATTTGGCAAGTTCCTTGGTGAAACCCTTGGCAGCGTAGGCATCCAGGTTGGCAATGTCATCATTCCTGTTGGGCTGCTGGGTGATGTTGCGACAGACCTGTTTGGTGATGGCGGTGCATGGAATCCAAACCCAACAGGCAGCACAGGCGGTACAGATGGCAGCGGCAATCCGGTGGTTACACCCGGCGGTGGTGGCGATGATGACAATGGCAGCGGTGATGGGGTTACTGATGGCAGCGGCAATCCTGTCACACCAACCCCTGACCCAGTGCCTGTTACTAATGAACACAACGACCTGGTAACAGCTCCACCAACCCCTATTGGGTGGGCAGGCGGTGGTGATGACGATGACGACACACCCGATGTTGTTGTGCCTGACTTGGATACGGCCCCGCCCCCTGCTGAGGAGCCTGATCCGGTTGATGAAATATACAACACGCCTGTTGTGGTCGAGCCGCCAATCTTTGACCCAGACACTGGCGATGAGATAGACACTATCGGGGACAATGACCAAGTTGTTATTGGTGATGACGGGCTTGTGATTGACGTGCCTCCGGTGACCGGCGAAGATGGGGGCGGCCAGCAGGACGGTGGTGGTGATGGCGGTGATGGCAACACAGGTGGTGCGGATGGTGCAGGTGGAACGGGCGGCGCTCAGGACCCGGTTACTACACCTGACCCTGACCCTGACCCCGATGTGGACATAGTTATCACACCTGGCACCGAACCGGAACCTGAGCCTGAGCCGGAACCTGATCCGATAGATGACGATACACCTGAGCCAGATCCAGACCCAACAGACCCGAACATAATTATTGACCCAACACCAGAGCCGGATACAGATCCGGTTATAGACGACGACAACGAGGAACCCGACATGCCAGGAGAGTGGCTTAACGAGATATTGTCCACAGTGACAAACAACATCACCACCAACCTCGGGGGTATACTTGAGGGTGGTATCAACATGTATGCTTCCGACAAGATGGGGGAGGCCTACGAGAAGGCTGCCGAAGAAGGCTTACAGTGGCAGAAAGACCTGCAGGAGTGGCAGCGACCATTCTGGGAAACAGGCAAGGCTGCCCTACCTGGGCTCGAGGCTGCTGCCAACAATCAAATAACCCCAGATGCTCGATTGGGTGGCATGAACCTGAACCTTGACCCCAACTGGGTGTCAGCGCAGACCGAGCTATACGGCCTCGATACAACACCCAATGTGCGTGGCAGGCTGGGTAACGCCAATGCTGACCCACAGGCATTCCAAGGCTTTCAAGGCCTGACAGACTTTGCGGGACAGGGCGGTAACTGGGGCATCCTCGGAGGGACGCCCGCAACGCAATCTGGAGGCGCTCAGGGGGCCTCTGGAGCAACCCAAGGGGGTAGCACCACTCAACAGTCAGGAACGTCTACAGCAGGCCCAGAGGGCACTCAGGCGGCCCCTACATGGCAGGATATCATCACACAGGACTATCTGCGTGCAGCGGCCAACGAAAGGAAGGCTAAAGGCAGGCTGGGAACCCGTGGTGATGCACCAATACAGGGCAGTGAAGATGCTTTAATGAAGGCATATGCACGCAGCCTGGGAGAGATTGAGGGCGTCAAGGGTCAAAGATTACAGCAGGAGCTTGCCCGCAGGACTTATGACCGTGATACGGCCATGGGGCAGCGGCAGCAGCAGGTATCCGAGCAGGGCTCTGCAGCCCAGATGAAGTTTGACCAGCTGACCCGCAACAGGGAAAGGGCGTTTGCTGAGATGTTTGCTGAAGATGAGGCAACCTTTGACCGCCGCTTTGCTGGCAACCAGCAGCGGATGGATATCAGGGACCAGTACTTCAGGGAGCGTGCGGCAGAAGATGAGGCCAAGTTCTCAAGACAGATGGCTGACCGTGAGCGACAGATGGCAGAGCGTGCACAATACTGGCAGGAGCTGCTGGGTAGTGATGAGCAGATGTGGAAGCAACTGTTTGAGAATGCAAGGCTTGGTCAGTCTGCTGCCAGCGGGGCTGCAACAGCTGCGACTAATGCCAGCGAGATTCTGTCAGGGCAGGCCTTGGCTAATGCTGGCGCAACGGGCAGCAGATACTCCAACATTGGTGATATCTTCAAGACCCTGTTCGATAGAGATTAAGGAGAAACGCGATGTCATGGGGATCAAGTGCACAAGGCTTTGTCGACCTATTACAGACAAAGAGTCCTGAATACCGCAAGGAGCAGGAGTGGAAGAAGGAATCCCGCGAAATGGAGCGGCAGAAGTTTGCTGAGACAATGAAGCAGGCGAAGCTGGAAAGGGAGAAGGCGGAGCGCGAGGCTGCCATCACAAAGCAGTGGGATACGCTGAATGAGGTTGAGGGCGCATACCAGAGATTGCATGAACTGAAGGAGTCTGCAGACCCTGCCACAGGATACCAGAACAACAGGCAGGCAGCCGACCTCCTTGATGGCCTTTCCGATGAAGCCAAGACCATGCTCGAGCAGATACAATCAGAAGACCAGTATAACCAGTTTGTCGAGCTTAAAACGGGGCTAGGCAAGCGCATGGTTGCTGAGGGCTTTCTGAAGGAGCTTGATACGCCAGACACCCCTGAGCGGCAAATAGTGATCAGCAACGTGCCCGGATCTCCCACGCAGCAGTTGGCGGAGGACACAGGCCTGAAGCCTGGTGAGTCTGCCAGGGCTTCAGTTGACGCCCAAGGAAACGTGATCTCCCTCAAGACCAACCCGTGGCGGGATGAGAAAGAAAAGCCTGATGATGACGCCGATTGGACAGATCTCATCGCATCCAACGTAGAGGGCCATCCAAACCAGCAAATAGCTATCGAACTCGGCGTGGCCCCGAACAGGTCCGTCAGGGCAAGGCAGCACAAAGATGGCCGCGTCAAAATGGATGCCAACCCATACGATGCACCAACCCAAGGGGGCGGGTTTGACACAAGCGGGCTGGAGTTGACGGAGGCGTATATCCCAGCAAGACTGCAGGGCGAAGACATTATTGGGCTTGCTACAGGCGTTGAGTCTAGCGTCAAAGCGACAGGTGAGGGGTTTACCTTCACGGATGCAGCATTCAATGGCGAGAAGAATGTTCTTGCAAGACAGGTAATGGCGGGCCTTGCCAAGCAGTTAGAAATGGTATACATAAACAGCGAGCGAGTCCCGGTTAATGAGAGGATGCAAGTGCAGGACCTTGGGCTTTCAGATGTGCAAGGTGCCTTCTATAAGTCGGGCAGCTATATTCGTGGCAAGCTAGAGGGTGCGCTGCCATTCATGGAGAGGCAATACGATAGGGACTTGCGGCTGTCCCAGAACGAAAGTGTTGAGAGGTCTGTCAGGTCAGCAGCGGCCAAAAGTGCAAGAGAGATTGCTGCCACTATCGCTCAAACCAAGGCAATTTTGGGGGCAGGGGAAGGTTCGGCCCCAAAAGAGGCTGTAGACCTTCTGATGAAGAACAAGAACGACCCAATCCACCGCAAGCACTTCAAAGAAACTTTCGGATACCTTCCCCCAGGGATATAAAATGGCAGAACAGAATACTAACCCATACGCTAAGTGGGCCAAAAAGCAATCCCAGCAGGATGAGGCTGGAACCAACCCTTACGCTAAGTGGGCACCAACGTCCGAGGAAAACAAGGCAGGAGTAACGCGCTCTATTGCCGACTCGATTGTAGAGCTTGGGACATCCGTGCTTGGTCTGCCGGGAGACATATCGAAATTTATCTCCGGCAAAGACCCGGCGTTGCTGCCCACATCCGATCAGTTGGAGGCCGCTCTTGCTGAGTTTAGTTTCGACAACAAAGCGGGCATCAGCCCTGCGGCGTCTGGATTCCCAAACATCTTTAGCGGGTCTGTTCACTCTGGGGCAGACATTCCCGGTGTCGGCATGGAAGGCAGGACCGACCTTGGCAGAATCGCTAAGGCCGGGGCTGATGTGGCGTCTATGGCTGCTGTGGGCGCATCTGTGCCCCTCGCTTTTGCAAAGGGAGTCAAAACTACAGGCCCGCAAGCAACCTCTACTGTAGGCAGAATTGTTCAGGATGTTGTTGAGGGGGCGGCTAGAAACCCCAGGGCATCGCAAGCTACGGAAACCATGTCTGGCTTAGGCGCGGGTATTGGGGCGGCTGCGGCAGAAGCGGTAGACCCTGGCGACGCAACGTCACAGACTATAGGGGCAGTCGCTGGCGGCCTTGCCCCCGCCACATTTGCCCCGACCATCCTCAAGTACGGCGGGAAAGGCATCAACAAGATCACCAGCATATTCTCCAAAACGGGCCAAGAGAATCGTGCCGCTGACATTGCCAGACACATGGTTGAATCTCAGGGCGGCAATGTAGATGATGTAATTCGGGTGCTCAACTCCGCTGAAGATGTGGGCGAATCTGCCGCATTAAAATCTGGCGATGAGGGGCTGCTCCGGCTAGAGTCTTGGATCAGGCAAATGGACCCCGATGTAGAGAAAGGGCTGTCCGAAATGAATCGTCAGGCTGTTGACGAGATGTCGGGCCTGATCGAGAGACTCGCCAGAACGGGCGACCCGCAAGCGTTGAGAATGGCGGCAAAGTTACGCGCATCTGCATATGATGATGCGGTCAAAAGGACTTTGGACGCGGCCAGAAAGAAAGCAGCGGCAGCGAGCGGGCCATTGCGTGCAGACGATTCTGCCGAGGACATCAGCGAAGCGGCAGACAGCGTTCTGGATGCGGCGTTCAAGAGGTTGAAAGGGGTGGAGGATGCCAAGTGGGCCGAGGTCCCATCCGACGCCCCAGTGGTTGGGGTCAACATAGGCAGGGCGTGGAAGGACTTGAAGGCTGACACGGAGCCTGAGCTTCTGCCGGATCTGATTAAGCCAAACATTCAGAAGCTGCTGACCCGTTACAGGCAAAACCCAAACATGGAGGCTGGAAAGCTCAAGAAGCTGAGGTCTTACCTGCTGACAGAGGCCCGCTCCGCATCATCAGGCGCTAATGCCGACTACAATGCAGCCAGAGTTTATAACGACCTGGCAGACGCTGTGATGGACGACATGGCTGGCTTGCCGGGATACGACTCTGCCAGGGCCTTTACCAGAGCATTCAGGAACGGATACGACCAAACATTTGCAGGTGCTGCACGCAGGACTGGTGTTGGCGGCGCAAGAAGCATGGCCCCAGAGGAGGTCCTTCCAAAGGCCATGGGTGGTGGCGGCGCTTCCGCCAACAGGCGCATGTCTGAGCTTGAATCTGCGGCCGCTATGGCGGGCGACGACCTTGCAACATCCATGAAGGCGGAGCAGGAGAGGTTTCTTACCAGCTTCGCCGAAAGGTTTGTCAAGGGCGATGGAACCATCAAAGATGGCGCTACTGAGTTCCTGAGAAAGAATCGGAAGCTGCTGTCTCGCTTCCCAGAGCTGAGAGATACCCTTACCAATGCCCAGTCACGCACCAAGATACTGATGAATGTCAAGGCCCAAGTGTCGGCCAGGAATGCCGTTCTGAAGAAGTCTGCAATATCGGAAGTTCTCGGTGTTGAGGACCCAGCCAGCGCGGTTGGGGCCGTGATCACCGGCAAAAACCCGCAAAGAGGGTTCAGGGAGCTTGCCAATACAGCCAAGAGGGCTGGAGATGATGCGGTTGAGGGATTAAAGACCGCAGCTATGGAGAACGTCATCGGCAGGTCAAGCAGCTTTCAGGTGCTGTCGGACAATATGGGTGACGTTATTAGGATGATGACAAAGAATGGCGTCATGGATGCTGGAGAGGCCTCTCGATTCAGGAATCTGCTAAAGAGGGCATCTACCTTGGAGGCCAACATGTCGAAAGCATCGGGACGGGCCGGAGATATAGGAGATGGGCCAGAGGGCGCTGAATTGCTTGACACAATGATCAGGATTCAAGGTGCAAAATTTGGTGCTTTCTTAGCGGGCCACACAACAGGCGCACAGCTGGTCGCAGCCGGTAAAGGCTCTTTGCTGTTCCGCAAGATTCTTGCTAAAAACCCGTTCAACAAAACAGTCCACATACTGCAGCACGCCGCGCAAAACCCAAAAGTGATGGCTGACCTGCTTGCCAAACACAGGTCGCCTGCACTGGAAGAACAGGCCCTTACTAGGATTCGGGCGTCCTTGGTTGCTGCTGGCTTGGCTCCAGATGACGATCAACCCCAGCAGTAACCCACCTCTTCACAACCCTTGTGCACCCTGAGCATTTCGCAAGCAGGGTGCCATCTTTATTTTTTCTCCATGGGCCTATCTCGGCCCCGCATTTACATTGCATCACTCAAACTCCACGGGCCATGACAGGTCTTTTGGAGGCGCATCCTCGTACACATAGCCCGTGAAGACCCACTCAACGCCTGTAACATACCGAAGGCGCTCGTAGCAGATGGCTTTCATATTCCCCGAAGTATCTTCTTCGGCCGCCCTCATCCACGCATCATTCTCCTCTTGATGATATCGCGTCAGTATCCCCATAGCCTCCTTTAGGTTGCTCGCCTGACAGTATATCCCGTTATTGTCCTTGAAGAATCTCAGATCGCTGTATTTCGTCATCAAAACTCTCCCTCATACGCACTGTAGACCTCTGCCACAGGGCGTGGTACGCAATCCTCAAACCGTGTGTACGGCCCAATGAATGCCAAGTTATGGACCCCAATAGGCCCGTTACGCTGCTTCAGGATAATGGCCTCGGCCTGACCCTTGGCAGCAGTGTTCTCGTTGTAAACCTCATCCCTGTACATCCCAATGATGATATCTGCATCCTGCTCAATGGCACCGGACTCCCGCAGGTCTGACATCATGGGCCGCTTGTTTGGCCTTGCCTCCAAGCCACGGTTGAGCTGAGATCCAGCAACCACAGGGCAGTCAAATTCCTTTGCCAGCATCTTGAGCTGCCTGCTGATCTCTGACACCTCCTGCACCCTGTTACCGTCATGCTGCTTGCCTGAGCCCATCAGCTGCAGGTAGTCCACCACGATCATGCCCAGTTTGCCGTGCCTTCTCGCAATGCGTCTGCATCTGTTCCTCATGGCACCCGGCGTCATGCCGCCTGAATCATCAATGAACAGAGGCTTGTTGTGCAGCACAGCATTGGCCGCAGCAATCTTCTCCAGCTCTGACTGGGTAAGCCTGCCTGACTGTATATGGGTATTATCCACCCGTGCCAAGCCTGACAGCATACGCATCATGAGTTCTGTCTTGCTCATCTCCATGCTGAACACGACCACTGGCTCCTGATACTCCAGCAGCACGCTTTCAGCCATGTTCATCATAAAGGCTGACTTGCCCATGGCTGGGCGTCCTGCAACAATAATCAACTGCTGAGGCTTGAGGCCATTGGTGGCAGAATCCACATCCCTGAAGCCTGTGCTGTATCCGGTAATGCCGCCATCACTGTCACACAACTCTGATATGTGGTCCATGGTCTTGGACAGGAGCTGGGTCATGTTGCTTGGACCTTCACCCACATCCTCACCTGTGGTAACCTGGAACAGGACAGACTCTGCTTTGTTCAGCATCTCCTCTGGGTCTTCGTTGCTTTCTGCCATCTGGCTTATGGCATGACCAGCCAACTGCAACCCTCTGCGGATAGCATGGTCACGCACAACCTGGGCATAGGTCTTGACGTTACCTATCACCGGGGTGGCATCTATGGCCTCCATAGCCCCTCTGAGGCCCCCTGAGAGCACATAGTCATCTTCGGGCAGGCTCTCCACCATGGTGACCATATCAACGCCCTGAGCGCGTTCTACGAGCTTCTGGATGGCCTCATACATCAGGCGCATCACTGGATCATAGAAGTCAGCAGGAGACACAATAGCGTCAACCGTATCCCAGTCTTCTCCCCCAGATGCCAGTAACGCCCCTATAACAGCCGTTTCTGCATCCTTACTGTGAACTTGGTGTATCACACCACCTCCATCGTATTCAGATCCAATGTCTGCGGCTCCCGTGGATGCCACAGCTTGATTGTTCTTGCCTCATGGTCATAGTCTTCACGCCGCAGGATATGGGCCAGCCTTGCCTGCAGTATCAGGTAATCCTCATCCACGCCCTTCTTCTCCCCAAGAGCAACCACATCATCCCAGCATGTGACCTTCTCTGCAGCCTTGGGGCCTGCCCCCGGAATGCCCTTGAAGCCATCAGCAGTATCCCCAATGACCGTCTGATGCAGGTGCGTCAGGTCAGCCTCTTCCACGCTAATCTCCCTGTATCCAGCCCAGTCAATGGGATCATACTTGTCTGGGTTAATCAGCCAGCCAGGTATGGTTGCCATGTCCTTGTCAATGGATACAATGCGGGTCTGGCCAAACTTGGGGCTGGTCTGCAAGATGCCCATCAGGTCATCCGCTTCCAGATTGGCAAACTCCATGTGCCTGAACTTGTCCTTCAGCATCTTAATCATCTGGTCATAGCCCTCTGGCTTCGGGCTTCTGTGGGCCTTGTAGGTGTCGCTCAGATGCTTCCTGAAGTTGCCACGGCCTGAGAAGCACAGGAATGGGTTGCCCGCATTGCCAGCCAATCCAGCCCACAGGTAGCAGTTCTTGACACACTCGTCAAACACCATGGTCAATGGCATACCCTCAAGGGCCGCAAATGCGCGGTGGATGATGATCTCTATATCAATTAGCGGTGTTGCTGCCATCTTCTTCCTCCCAGAAATATTTATCCATCCACTCGACCACAGCGTCCCTGACATGCCGCCGCCCATCTCCGCCCCATTTAAAAAAGTTCCCAATCTCCTCCTTGAGCGCCCTGTCTAGGCTGGCCCTGACTTCCCGATTCAGCTCCGCTTGCACCCTTTCAGGATTACATGCCTCGTCCAAAGCCTGCTGAAACATCTCGTCAAACGCAATCTGACGCTCAGTGATCGCCATTACTACCGATTGACGCATTCTCTCAAACTCAATTCTTATCAATGGGCTGCCGTCCATTTCTTTATCTCCCTGATGTACCATTCTTTGCGTGTTGGCCGCTTATCGTGCCGCCATGAACTCATTTCCTCAAATTCAGCATGTCCAATTTCTTCAACCAGTCGATTGAAAAAGGCCCACTGTTCTCCCTGTCCTGCCAGGTTGCAGCTGGTACACTGTGGACGTATGTTCCTGTGATCATAATAGGTGCCTCCGTACTTTCGCTTGGGCCACCCATGTCCACAGTCAACCTTACCTCCCGCCGGAATCTTTGTTCTGCATGTATAACATTCTGTTGATCCATCCTTAAGCCTCCACTGGTCCCTGATTGCCTGACTCATCACTGCCCACAGCTTTCTCCTGAGCTGCGGCAGGGTCTTCTTCTCGAGCTGTACTGGGGCTCGCTTCTTTCTTCTTGAAGATTTGGTCGTAGTTTTGCCCATAGTTGCCCTTTACCTCTGGTCTGCGCTTAGAACCCTTTGACATGATCCGTTGCTCCCATTTCTGATTTCAGTTTATCAATCTGCGCCTGTAGCTTGGGGTCCTTGGCGTGCTTCTGTAGCTTCTCCAGCCCCTGCAGCTCCTGCTGCTTATCCACGCTGGACTCAATGGTCAGCGGCCTTTCTGTTGGCGCGTCCACTGGCGGCACCTGTGACTCCCACCTTTCCTGGTTCAGGTATACCTCTGGCGCGGGTATGAACTGCGGATCATTCCACACATTGGGGTGGTCAACCATGCGCTTCGTATGCAGCCATATCTGGCGCTGCACATCAATGGTGTATGCCTCAAACTTCGGGCGACACTTCTTCTTGCCGTACTTACGTGTACCGGGATACAGTTTCCACCATATCTCAAACGGATCTACGGCTGCTGCTTCTGGATCATCAGACATAGCCCCTCCAGTTCTCTATCATCAAACTTGTTCAGTATATACTGCATGTCGTTTTCGCACAACTGGGCGGTGGTGTATTCCGCATACTCCACCCACCCGAACGGGTACATGTACAGGAACAACACAAAAGCCTTCATTGCTCCCTCGCCTTGCGGGCCGCCCGCCCTTTGTTGGCCTTCTCTCTGCCGCATGGCTTGCAGTAGCTGTATAGCCCGCTTGCTGCGGCGGGCACCTTCCTGAACTCGGCGACAGGCAGATGCTTCTTGCACCCGCTGCACCATGCCTTGCCCGCTTGCGGGTTCAGCGACACAGGGACATCCTTGCCGGGGCCGATAAAGGCCCACTCAGTGAGTCTGGACTTGATGTCTCGCATATTGACGCTGGCGTGCTCCAGCCACCAGTGGTCGTCAATGGCATTCAGCTCCCAGACAGCATCATCATGCAACCCCGGCATCACCAGATCCTTCAGCAGCTGGCAGAACACAGCATGGTGCAGCCTGCCATCTGGGCAGTCAGGCCACCAATCCCATGACCTGAAGATCGCCTCCTCAACAACAGCATCACGGTCCCGCTGCCGCAAATCCATTACTAGAGCCATCTGTATACCGCCTCCTTAAACGCCCGGTTGCCGGATTCCCTGGCCTCGTATTCCAAGTCAGACAGTATGTTGTCCAACATCACATCCAGCTTGGCAGACATACTGATGATGTCGCTCTCCTCGTCTGTGCGCCAAGGGATGTACTCGTCCAGCTCCTCAAAAGCCTGCAGCGCACCCTGCATATGCTCGATTGCCCATTGTAACTCAGTCTTACTCATGTCAACTCCTCATTTGGATGCAAGCATTATACTCCTATCTCTCGCATAGATCTTGGAGAAATAATGGAGAAGTAATGGATTGTCATCATAAATATCGCTGACACAAAAAGGGGGTTGCATAACCCCCAGTGATGATGGTAGAATGTATGTCACGGGCTCTCCCGTGAACGGGGCCATCCCCTGGCCCCTCGAGCACCCAGTCACTTCTCCCGGCTGGGTTGCTCAACCCTAACGCTCCCCGGCTCGATCAGATTGATGATCTCTAGGTTCTTCCTGTTGGCCCATTCCTGCCACTCTTGGCGGGCCTTTTCCATGTCACACTCCGGCGGCTTCCAGCGTCTTCTCATGCAGCGGCAGATAGTCCTGGCGGGCATTGAGATGCCAGTAGGGTATGCCTTGACGCTGAAGTATACGTCACCGCCGGAACAAGTCACCCGTATCCACTCTTCGCCCGCCTCAGCATGGGAAGCTGGCAGCAAAAGCAGTAGCAGCAGGCCTATCCTTCCCATTCTTCTTGGGCCTCTAGGTAGGCCTCAAGCCTGACCTCCTCCTCCTCGGCCTTCTCTTCGGCCTGCTCAAGCACGCATATTGTGTTGATGACAAACTCAATAGCATCTGCCCATCCCTTGCGCTCACGCTCATCCAGCCGCTGCCTATTCAGGTGTTCCTGCTTGATCTCCAACCGCTTGATGATCTGGTCGCTGTCCATCCCTCACTCCGGTACTGAGTAGTATTTGAATATGACAAGGGCCGCCTCAGTGACAGCCCTATCTTCTGCGTTGTTCATCACAAAATCCATCTCATCCCGCACAATCCAGTCGACAAAGTCTGGGTCCAGAATCCTGCGCGGATCTATCTCGTCAAAAGGTGTCATGTCTCATTCTCCTCCAGGTATTTCTCAAGATTTGCCATGGCACGCCATGCCACCTTGGCGAGGTGCAGGCATTCATCTGTGTCAATCTCTTCCCCAAGCACATGGTCAATCAGATGGCGCATCATAGCATCCGGCTCATCCTTTGACTTGCTTCTGTCCCAGTGCAGTGGGGAACCTGGATTATGCTGCTCGTTGCCTATGTAGCTGACCCGTGCTACCTCACGCATAGCCCTTGGGAAGTACTTGACAAACCCGCTGTAGACTGGCGTGGCTTTGCGTGCAGCTGCCTCCGTCGATATGTATGGTGATGGCTTCGCGTCTTGGCTTGTGACCCACTGGCCTGGGCCGTTAGCAAACGGCATATTCCTCAAGCACCGACCCCTGTGGGAACAGTGGGCCTTGCTAACGCAGTCCCTGCAATGCTCCATTATTCTTCTCCCTTACGTGTGTGAATCTTGTCATGCGTGTACATGGACAGCATACAGCCTATGCCGCCACCAATCGCTAAAGCGACGACGTGATGCCAGTCAAGCGTGGACTGTATACCAAGAATCGCAATAGTGCTGATCATAAACACCTCGGACATGGCCAGCAACAAAGATAGCGGCACAACCGACCAGTAGTGTAGGTGTGCGACATTTCTGGATTGAAACGCCTTTAGAAAAATGAAGCCGAAGTTGGCCGAAAACAGCAAAAGGTGCGTCAAAGGTGATCCTCCAAGTATTGTGCGGCAGACCTTAGCAGGGATGGGCTATCGCTCATCAAGCCAATCGCCGTGTTACATTTAGAGCATAGAAGCGCCCTGACCCTGCCCGTTGCATGGCAGTGATCAACGTGCAATGTCGCCGCTGTTCCGCTGACCCCTGGGGGCGGCTGTCGGCAGATAGCGCACTTGCCTCCCTGTTCATCAATTAAGCAATCCAACTCGTCGACTGTTAGGCCGTACTTGGATGTGTTGTGCTTTCGGTTCAGCTCGGCCCTGCGCTTGGGATTCTTCTCTGCCCAGTTCTTGAGCGCGCAACGCCTAGAGCAGTACTTTGGTATCTGCCCAGTCTTGTGCCTTCTCCTGAACTGAACGCCGCAACGGCGACAACACAGCATCATAGCGCCCTCACATCCCCATCCCAGCCTCGCTTGTTCAGCCTCATGGGTATCAGGTGCGGCACACCCTTGCCGCTGTCAAACTTGAATACATCCACCCATTCCCAGCCGTCATCCAGGTCATAGATGCGATTGAAGTCACTCAGCATGGAAGATGGCAACCCTACCGTTTTTGCTTTTCTCTGGGGTATCAGGCAGTGGTTGCCAGGGGTGATCGTCATTACCGGGAACATGTCCTGCAGATCCTGCATGTAACGCTTTGCCAGCTCGTATTCCTCTTCAGGGCCGTAAGCATCAGGCTCCGACTCATGGTAGCTGCCGCTGTGATTGTCAACAATGTCCCCAACATTCAACACATACTGGCACTTGTATGCCTTGTAGACCTTGTACAGAAAGTCAAATGCTTTGGGGTGGTGGTATGGGATATGCAGGTCAGAGATCACCAAGAAGTTGCCCTTGTTGCCGACAATCACGCCACAACCCAAGACTGGCCGCTTCAGGACAGCCATCTTGCCGTATCGGGCTGCGGGTGAGTGCTGGTCAAGCAGGCATCCAACCGACATATGCCAGCGGATATTGTTCATGTCCGTGTTGTAGGCGATGCCAAAGACTGAATGA
>Ga0208428_1000779_pt1 | contig 14067 bp, 8 predicted proteins | sample DEB08_DNA_11_FD_184535 | JGI IMG/M metagenome (GOLD analysis project Ga0208428, IMG submission 184535) | Aqueous microbial communities from the Delaware River and Bay under freshwater to marine salinity gradient to study organic matter... | ecosystem: Environmental > Aquatic > Marine > Coastal ... | reverse complement strand
CAGAATTAAACAATAACCCAGGATTGACCAGAAGGAACAGTAACGGTAACGCCACTGTTAATTGTGATAGGACCGGCGGTAACCGCGTTCTTGTTGGTGGTAAGGGTGTAATCAGTAGTCACAGTCTGACTGTTTTCAAAGAATACAGTATCAGCACCACCACCAGTTGCACCGCCACCAATGGAAGACCAGCTAGAACCGTTGTAACCTTCAAATTGTGTAATGTCGGTATTAAACCGAATCATGCCGGTTACAGCAGTTGGACGCTCAGCGTTAGTACCATCAGGAATAGTAAGAGCACCAGTGCTAGTAATCGTTACATCGCCACCAAACGTAGCAGTACTACCAAACGTAGCAGCACCAGTGACACCCAAAGTACCAGCACCAGTAATATTACCAGCAACAGTAATATTACCAGTAAAGCCTACGTTACCAGTACCAGCTGGGTTAAACGAAAACGTATCCAGATAAGCCTTAGTAACAACATCAGTACCACCAGTAGGGCTAGCAACATTAGTAATCTTGTTGCCACCCATGTTAAGATCACCCGACATGGTGCCGCCAGTACTGTCAATACGGCGGTTTACCGTTTCCTGCGTAGCGTACAGAATCTGAAGGTTATTGTCGTTAAGATCCTGAGCACGGATAGCGGATCCCGCAAAGAACGTAGCCTGAGCGGAATCCGTAGCAGTTACTCGATAGATTCTAATCGCTACTCCATTAGCAGGAGCAGTGTTAAACGAGATAGTTGTAGCGTTGGCAAAAGAATATGCAGTTGTAAGTTGGTCAACACCGTCAAGACTTACCTTAACGTCTGACTCTTCGAGATATGGAAATGTAAAAGAGAACAACGTAGTGCTGTTGTCCCCTGTATAAGTATTTTGAGTTGTAGCCATTACGCTAAATAGTTAAATGAGTAATGGTGGATTAACGATTAGTCATTGTGGTGACATCATAAACGGGTCGTTGACCACGTTTCTGTGCCTTAATGTTTTCAGCTGCCTGCATCTCACGAATCCTAATGTCCTGAAGCATCTTAGGTTCAATGCTTTCAATAGCCATTTGTTTAGCGATGCGGGCTGCAGCATTCAGATCCCCATAGACATCATAGAACAACTTGGCATCCACTTGGGAACCATCAGATCGTTGAGCTTGCAGTTGTTCAATAAAAGTCTTAGAAGGCATCCGGTTCATAATCTTGGTAACTTCTTTTTTAAAGACCTGATTGGTACCAAGAGCAGCATACAATGCTTGCTTTTCATCCACAGTGTACTCAACACCGTTTTCACCTTTTTCAAAGATAGGACGATGATCCCAGCCAATGTCCATCAGATACTGACGTTCATCGGAGATCTTACCGTCATACACTTTCCAAGGAAAAGCACCGTTGTTAAAACGAATGAATGGATCTTCAGGATAACCAACAAGTTTACCTTCAAACCAGTCAGGAAGGTTCGGCATCTCTTTTGCAGCTGGCAAGAAACGGTTACGATTAACGAAGAAGCTTTGGAAGTCATTCTCCATAATACGCAAACCAGGATACATGATGTCGCCAAACTGTTTACGGAGTGCCGACAGTGGAGCCAAATTACTAGTAAAGTTAGCTGCCCAACGATTCATCTGAACTTCATTACCATCCAACACGTCAAGCATCGGTTCAACAGCCGAGAACATTGACTGACTGTTAAAACCTGCTGCCATGACAAAAGCCATTTTAGCAAAGAAGTTTTCAGCATTAACTGGGTCAATATCATCAAAGAAGTTATCAAGGAAAGTAGCAGTCAGTTTCATCCATTGAGCATGAGGACCAAGCCAATCAAATGAAACCCAGTTACCCTGATCAGTCAAGACAGTACCAGGCTTCCAACCAAGCTGGTTACGGGTACGTTGTCTACCAGCATCAGCGTTACCATCTCCACGAATCCTACCTTGACGCCACATGTCAAACGTCTTGTACAACAAAGCGGTACCAAGATAAACCCTACCTCTGACTTCAGCACGGAGCTTATCAAACTCTACTTTGGTCGGAGGAAGCCCGCGAGCCGACATGATGGACGCAATTTCTTCCTGGGTAAAGTCTTTGTAACCATAAGGAAGAACAAGCTTCCTGTAGTCATTCATAAACAAGGTAATAGGACTGCGTTCGCCAAAGGCAGACACAGCACTAGCCAAGGTACGTGGGAAGAAGATAAACGACTTCATCCACGGGTTTTGGTTCAACAGGTTGTTAAACGCCCGAACGTTGTCGGTGTCCAAGTTAAGAGAAATCTCTCGTGACTGATATTCGACTTTAGGATCAAGGATCTTACCGTCGGCGTCAAAGGTGTTGTTATAGATGTCATCCTCAATCTTCTTCATGGCTTCAGCGTCTAGCTTCTTACCAGACTTAACCCAAGCATCATGAGCACCAGCACGTGCTTCAGCATGAGCAATAGCAGCAGTACCCATACCATCCAAACCAATCATCGAGTTTGGACCAGCACGTAGGATGGGGTTGTAAGACAAACCATGCAGAGCTTCGGCAATGTAGTACATACCCAAAGCACCTTCTTCACCAGTAGCAGCTGCAGCATCAGCAAAAGTTTTAAGAAGCTTCAACTCAGCATCAGACTTAGTGATAAAGTCTTGACGAGTTGCAAAGTCCATAGGTGAGTTGTTCTTAGAAGCTTTCCAGAACATCTTACCGCCGTGCTTCAAACCTTTACCAAATGACTCAAATACAGAGCTGTACATGTACATACCACGACGAAGTGTGGCGAGGTCCCAATGAGCAACAGCTCCAATCATTGTAGCAATAGGTTTCTCCAACAGCATTGCAGCGTTACCTGCAAGTGCAGCAGAAGGAGCTTGAGCCGCAGTCAACATAGCGTTGTAAATGTTACCACGCAGACCCTGAACAATCTCATTAGGAATACCAGGCTTTTCATCCCAGATAAACTTGTTAATAGCTCCAAGTTTTTCCCATACATAAGTGTTCAATTTATGCATAGTATCAATACTACCATCAGTTACCTCATACGCTTCCATAAGAACTTTGAAGAACTCAGGACGCTTTTCCGAAATCTCTTGAAGAGTGTTACGGAATTGAGTAGCGTATTCAGCAGACTCTTTAGCAGCACGTTCAGCACTCAGGTTTGCAGCTTCAGCAGCTTCTTTGAGAAGTTCTGGGTTATCGCTACGACGTTGAATCTCACCAAGAGCTTTGGTCGATTGATTACGAAGTTTCTTAGCAAAAGTAGTTTCACCGATGATGTATTGCATACGATCAAGGATACGCTCCTTAGCTCGTTCAACAGCATCAAACTCGTCAATCAGTCGTGCACCTTCTGCAATGTCAGCAACTTGTCCAGCAATAGAAGATACGAAATATGCTTGAGCTTTGACTGCATCCATGTTGATGAAGTCATCAGTATATTTCTTGAGAGCTTGCTGTGCAGCACTCATACCGACATCACTCAATCCACGTACTTCTTTACCAAGACGATTGTAGACATTAGTGTATTCAGAAAGAAGCATCGAGATGGACCCAGGCTCCATGCGAGGATCTACGATAGCTTCTGCCAAACGGGCACCTTCGTCGTTAATACGCGCCATGTTGTACGGAGTACCATCAGGCAGTTTAACACTGTAGTTACCAGCAGACTTCAGTTCTTCTTTGAGAGCGTTGACAATATTACGGTTAGCCAGGTTATCACCTTGCAGACCAACTTCCATAGCAGGTTCAGAAACCATGTTACGGAGACGACCGTGAATAGTACCTTTGTTATCTGCAATACGTACAGCATCCACAGAAGCCCCTACAATGCCCATATCATCTACGGGGAGTGTTGCTACCTGAACGTCATCAAAGCTGTCATGTACGCCCTTCAGGGGCACGTCTGGGTTCGGATTCTTAGATAGGTTCAGTTGACCCATCTCATCCAAAGCTTCTTCATACTTTTGAGCGTTTGCAGCCATGGTTTCGGCTACATCCATTGCATCCTCAGGATCAGCCTTAGGTGCAAATTTAGCAGCAGCAGACTCAGAATCAAAAACGTAAGAAGTGGTATTAGCAAGTCCCTTGAGAGCACGTCCTAGTTTAATAGTAGATCCAAGGATACTACCAAAGAAACCAAAACGGACACCTTCCATAATGTTCTTTTGACGGAACATATCAGGGCTTTCACCGTCAATGGTTGCCCAGTCAGACGGAATAAATGCCCAGGTCTTTGGCCAGTTCTTCTTTAGCCAGCCACTAAAGTTGTCGTCATACTGGTTCAGTACGTTAGTGTAATCAACATACGCACCGACACCAGTATCAATACCCATCTCTGCAAAGTACTTCATTAGGCGGCTTTCACCCAATGGATGCTTTACCTTAGCTTGTAAACCACGACCAGCCTTCATGGCGGTACGACGCATTCCAATAAAAGGAGTAAGCAAAGAGGACAACTCACGAGTTGCTTGAACTGCATCGTTAGTGAATTTAGATTGCTTCCTCATGTTAACAAAAGGAAGTTTATTCAGCTCGTCTATAACGTAATCGTTAAGACCAGCTCCAGGTGCAGCCAAAGCGTCCATAATAGTACCTAGGGTACCACGCTCTTCACCAGGCAGTCCACCCCGAAAAGGTTTTAACCACTCAGGTGTTTGATAGCCAGAACTAGGAGGAGCCTCAGCCCCAGGTGCTGGTTGAGCAGCAGCCGGAGCTTGAGTTTCTTCTGGAGGGATCTGCTGAGCAATCTTTTCGACGACTTCAGGTTGTTCTTGTTCCAGTTCCTCTAGATCTGGGATATTAAGTTCAAATTCCATAATTTAGATTCCTGTAACAAACCGTCTCCAAGCATTCTTAGGTGGTCCAGAATAAATATCACCTTTACCACGTTCTTCTGGGTGGTGGTAGAAGTTACCCCGTTCATCAAACAGTACGTCACTACGTCCTGCATTCTTATACAAAGACCTACCTTTAAAATCAGTCCTACCTTGCAGACGCATCAGGGCTTCAACAAGTTTGGCTTGACCAGCAGGGGAAGCATATTTAGCTTCAATGTCAGGTCTAAAGCGAGCAGTACCTTTCTTAACAGCTTCGTATTGAGAAGGATTAGTTACGATAGCTTGGATTGAACCCCGACCTTCTGCATACCTATTGATGATAGATGCTGCCACACCGTAGATGTCATCACCAGGACCGGCTTCACCACTTGCTCCATAAGCCAACCACTTGTAGGCATCAGCAGGAAGACCTGTTAGTGTACCTTTAGTTTGACCAGCAAGAGGGGTGATGTTAGGAAGAGTATAGCCAGGTTGAGTATTCAACGGATGAGGGATACTGTTAGTAACTCCTGCAACAGGCAGAACCCTACCTTCAAAACCAGCTCGGGTTTGAGTGCCGCTACTAAGAATAGCACCGTTAGGGTTAACGTATTGACCACTCAGGTGCCTATCAAAGAAAGTCTTTTGAGCAGCTGGAAGCTCATTACGTTTTTGGACAGCCTGTTCAATTTGTTTAGCATCAAACGAATTAGGCTCATAAGAGCGATAAACTGCAGCAAGTAAATCCATAGGGCTTTTAATAATTTCTTTTCCAGCAGCAGCATTAATCTGTTGAGCTGCAACGGAGTAAAAGTCACCTATAGGTTGACCACTGAGAAGTTTACCCATGTCAGTCAAAGCACGATCACGTGCTATCAGACTGCTTGGGTTGTTGTGCAGTTCAGAATAGACATTACCACCAGTTTTAGCCACATCAACGATGTGAGCCAACTGATTAGTCATCTGTTCAGTTTTTGTACCAGCTGCTGCTGCTTGATTGTACCAACGGAAGGGTCGCTTGTTTACATCCAATTCTAGTAGGTGACCAGACTTAGCAGCAAATGCTTTGTTAAGTTCTTCAGTCTTCCGCTTTGTCCAGTTAGCAAGAACTAGACGACGCTCTTCAGGAGTTCCTGCAGCTTCCAGATCTCGGTTAAAGTTAGAAAGATCTTTAGCGTAGATGTCGTTAACAATTTGTCCACCGACACCTTTCAGTTCTCCGTACAAGTTTTTGGCAGAACCGAGGTTAGCCGAGACAATATCAGTGATAACGTCTTTGTAACTCTTGTGCTCTTCAGTCAGGTTGTTAGCGTCGTTACGCTTAGCGACTTCATACAAAGGATGAGTACGACCAACAGCATCTGCAAACAACGGATGAGAAAGAGATAGCGTACCACTCATCGCATCTGCCTGAGCACTAGCGATCTTAGCTTGACGCTCAGAAGAGCCTTCACCGTACATCAACAACTGACCTTGAATCTGATCAATACCAGCTTGAGCAGGACTTAAACCTGCAGCAGCTGCTTGTTCAGACAAGAACTTGACTTGGGCAGCGCCTTGTTCAAAGGTAATCTCACCTTCGTTTTCTTTGATGTGTTGGATGTAGCTAAGGACTTGATTCTTAACGCTAGCTTGCCTAGATGCTAGTTTATTGGTAAATGCTTGTGTTTCTTTGGTGATGACAGAAGCCTTTACACGATTGAAGTGACCAGCATTGTAGTCCTTAAGTTTTTCACCTTTAGGACCAACAATTATCTCGCCGTAAGATTCTACGTTAAACGTCTCACCAGCAAGTACAGCATCATCAATAGACTTCTCATACTCCGACAAAGCTACTGCTTCACCGATACCCCTATCCTCACCACTGATCGGGTAAGTAGCTGCCATTGCAGTAATAAAGTTAGAGAAGGCTTGACCACGCTCTTCAGGAGTCATCTCCGTTTGCATGGTTTCCCGCTGCTGCCTCAGTAGCATCATCCTATTATTATGACCGCTGGTTGATCGCCACTCTCTATCTTCACGCTGTTTAATTTGCAGCATGTTGTTTTGAATAAGTGGCATCCCATGTTCTGCAAGGATACCTAAATCCATAGAATCATTACCAGCAATGTCATCAATACCCATAGTAGATTTGAGAAGCTGGTTACGTACCATCTCTGCAGTGCTGGGAGGTAGATTCGGATCATTAATACGGACAGAAGTATCTAACCCTGGTAGATATATCATACCAGAATTACTTTTCCTTTGTTCACGAACCCATTCAGGTAATGCAGTGCCTAATAGTTTAGCTAATCCAATTTGAACATGCTTACGTTGTTTACCCTTAAATTTCAAAAGGAAATCAACCATTTGAGAATTACCGGGTTCTTTACTCATATCCCGTGCTGTAGAAGCAGCCTCAGACTCTAAGTTCTGCTCCTCTTGTGAACTCATCAGTCCCCGACGTTCAGCCTCGTCGGACAGCATCTGCTTTAGTTCTTCTGGTGTTTTGGTAAGCAGAACCTCCGCAGCCACAGCCTTAGCTGTAGATTCTCTAGCAAGGTCCTGTACTTCATAAATACTTTGAATAGCTTTAGGAGCAAACTCATAGAGTTGTTCCATCTGCTTAGCTTGCAGTTCCTGAGCTTTGTATTGCTGAACTCCGGACGTTTGGATGTTGGAAAAGCTTTGAGCAATAGTAGATAAATTAGCTTGAAGCCTAGGATTAGGATCTGGGATCTCTACTGGCTGAAAGGGTGACCCTTGAGCCGACCCTTCAAACGCTATTTGCGTAATTTCTGGTAGTTTCATTAGCTTTACCCGTAGTCAATTTGTGCGCCTAATTTAGCACCCTGTATAACTCCACTACCAATGGCTAGAGCAGAATTAAGCCCATAGTTAAACCCACTACCTTGGTAAGCGGTTTCAGCCATTTCAGGAATTGGACCTTCAATTACAGAACCATATGCCCGCATATCTGCAGAATAGGCTTGTCCGCCAATCTTGCCCATATTGCGAGTAGATTGTTTCATAGCACTTTGTTCGGTCAACGCAAGACGTGCTTCGCTATTACCAAACTGAGCAGCAGTTGCTAAAGCGATTGCTCGATCAGCACTCCTACCGTATGTTTCAGTAGCAGCAGCGTAACCTTCAGCTTGCATTAATTGTTTAATCAAAGCTTGCCGTTTATCACTGAACCCAAGGAACTGCTCTTGCAGCCTTGCTTGTTCAGTTTGCCAGGATGAGTTAGCTGCTTTGAAATTTTCCACCATCTGTTCGCGGACTCGATCAACTTGACGCTGATAAGCCCGCTGCTTGTACTCGTTCATTATTCGAGTACGTGCAATACTTAGTTGGTTTTTGTAAACACCTGCTGCCTCTTGTGCCGCCATTTGGTCTGCCTTGGCGCTTGCACTGAAGGCACCCATAATACCTTGGATCCCGGCGGAGACCAGCATTGCGGTACCCATTTAGCATACCTCCTTTGTCATAGTAATACCATTTCGACTTGATAACTGTTTGTTAGAGCACTTGGAAATACTCTTAATATTTTAAAGCCAAAAAATTTAGCCATTTTAATTGCTTGAGTGTACTCAATTCCTGTGTGGTTCCAAAGAAATGGTCGGGTATTATTACCTTTAAACCAACGTTTAGCAAACTTCATGAACGCCACTGGATGCTCCTCCATGCCTCTGCACATGTGCATCCAGAAGCAGTCAGACTCAAACCCAAACAATGCTGCTGGCTTGTTGTCTTCTGTTAGAGCCAGATAAGCCTCACTATTAGAAACATCCATAGCAAGGCTTAACACAGGATTGAGTTGGCATCGAAGCAAATCTTCTAAACTATTGTCTAGTAGATTATCAAGAACCAACGGTATATCATTGATGCTAGCAGGTCTTACATAAAAACCAGGGGTGGAAATAGTCATCAGGCTCTACGATAGAAACGAGTGTTGTAGTTGCCTTCCCAAGTCAAACTATCAAGACTTACCGGGAATGCAGTATCACCTTTAATGGTGATTTTAGTATTCTTATTACGTTGGAATACAGGTACAACGTGTTCAGCAGAAGCTGAAAGGTTTACACTACCTAATTTATAGCTGTTAGGTAAAGTAACTGTCACAACGTTATCCCAAGAATCTTTACCAGTAATATCAACAGTGTACGTTACAGGACCACTTAAACCTGTAGACACCTTAAGACGGTGTATAATCAGATCTGCAGTTGCATCTGCCGTGTATTGGTTTTGACCACCACTTTGACCCACAAAGAATGTAGGTAGTTGAATAGTCATTTCATAAATGTAACCAATAATTAGATTACGTCCACGTAAATCACCGTCAATATCAACGTAATAGTTACCGGCAGAACCTGAAACTGTTGGTAAAAGAATTGTACCATTAGATTGTACATCTGTAATGGTTTGACCTATGTACCCACCTAGTTCTAATAAACAGAAGGTTTTACTAGTGATGTGATCATACGGTAAGAAGACTCTTGTAAGATCATTAGCAGAGTCATAGGTTCTGTAAGGATTAACAGAGAACAAATCAAGACATACATCAGTCTTTTCCCCAGTAGAAAGTGTCAGGAAACCTTGTTCACTAGATTGTGTGAGATCGTAGGATTGTAAGAAAACATTAGTTCCATCTTCACAAACTGCATAGAACGTAGTTTGATCAAAGAACTGTTCAAGTAGATTACCAGTTAGTTGCCACTTGTACCAAGTGTTAGCCCGACGTTCGTTACCAACTTGGTAGTACCTATACTGATACAAAGTATCTGTACCTTGTTCACCGAATGAGATGATGGACAAAGCAGGTGAGGCAACAAAACTATCGACAGTAGCTGGTACTAGTTCGGAAACATTATTAGTTAATTCGTTAGCATCGGCAGGTGCTTCTTTTCTGATATTACTGATTTCATATAATCTAGTCCACAATAGTGTCTTAGATACAAAAGCAAGGCTGGTACCAAGTGACACCGCATCTAAATTAGAATCACATTCATACCTTCCAAGCGTATTGAGCTTAGCGGTTGTTGGACTAAGAATATCAGCATCAGTGGATAGTAGGAATTGTTCGTTTTGACCAAACATCACAAGACCCACACTGACCGTTTGCACGTATGTAAGATTAACAGGTTGTTGTGAAGTAGCACTCAAATCAATGGGATCAGCTGCAGAGACAAGCTGTGCAGATCCTGCAAAGAAGTTAAAGTAATCACCAGCTTTACTAAGGATTACATTCTCATTAGAAAGGAATCCAAGGCGGTTACGGTAGAAGAATATGTTGTTAATCTTTTGACCAATAAAACTCGGAATAGGATTAGTAAGATTATCTCCAACTAATCTGTCCTCCCAATCTACAGGACTAAAACTAAAAGAACCATCTGCTTCACGAACAAGCTCGTGAGGCATTGTCAACTCATCAATTTGATATTGAATACCAGGGGCAACAGTCTCTTCCCACACACCAGGACCACTTGTGGCACTGTCAGTAGTGTTGAACTTAACCCACATGTCATCCGCATCTACAATATCACTGTTGTAAACTTTAACCACGTAGCCATTTTGGCATTGGTTAGGGAGCCTACCAGTAACGTTGATTTGATCTTGGAATACATAAAGACCTTCTTCAGCGCCTGAACCAGTTGTAGACACTGTAAAGGCACTAGTTCCTAGAAGATAAATACCAGGACCAACAGCTGTAGCAGTTACTCCGTGAGTACCAGTTGCAGCGTTAATGGTAGAAACAAGGTTAGAAACAATGATACCTGTGTCTACGTTACCCGATGATGTATCTTTGGGGGTTTGATAAGTGTAGTCTACATTATTAATGCTGACAATATATTCCGCATGATAGGCAACAATACTAACAACAACAAATGCCTGATCAGGTAGTGCAGTACTTGTCGTTGTCTTCATTGCTGTTACCTTTGCTTTGTTTAGTACAAAGGTATAATCATTAATAGTCAGCAGTTCAATATCATCAGCTGTTGCTCCGTACAAATAACCATTTGACGGAATCGTAGTGATGTTACAATTAGTTACTTCTGCATCATAGTTGGTTTCAGCCACACCTTCTGCAGTTACTGCGTTATCGTGGTCAGTAACAGCAGTCGCTAAGTTACTAGTAGCAGCACTTAAATCACCAGCGTTGTATTCAGCAGCTGCAGTAGAAACCAATTCATAGATTTTAAAACCCTCACGTTTGATGTAAGGGTAATCATCAGTACGTTCTACACCTAATTCATATTGAGCAGGGAAGCTGCTAACATTAGCATATTGACCAATAATAGTTCCAGCATTTATAAGTAAATAGTTAGAACCATTATACGAAACACCGGATATTAAACTTTGCTGATAATTAGTATCGTAGGTAGTAGATACTTCAAACAAAGAAGATTGAACTCCAGTTTGACCATCTGATACTTCAGCGTATGTCGAACTGGACTGATTCAAATCTTCTAGTTCAGCTTCAGTTGTATCAACAGCAGTGTTGTACGTTGTTAAATCTGTTTTAAGATTTGTAAGGTTACACGTAACAGGTACACCAGTATTAGTGCCCATATCGACAGCACGTGGACTGCCATCAATCAGGCTCCACACACGAAAAGTGTTGTCATCATACTGTGCAACATACTTTTCCTGTTCATCCCTAAGGATCGAAAACCACTTGCCGGAAGTAGAAGCGTTTTTTAGATTAGCTACAAACTTACCGCCAGGTCGCTTTAGCATCCCCAAGGCGTAATCAGGAAAGACATTGTTAGCGTCGGTAACCTGACCAGGAAATTTAAGATTGTCGGGTTGTTGAGAAATGCCAAGCAAAAGGGTTGGGATCCTTTGGGTCAGTGTGCTCATCTGATCAGCGCGTGATACGGTTGATAATTGTTGTAATAGTTTTCACCTTCTCTCCAGCCGAAGATGCTGTAATCGCCTTGATTACAATCGTATTCGAGAGCGGCTGCACGAGTTTGAATTTCTTGTTCTTGGAGAAGTTGATTCAAAGCTGGATCACCTACCATTTTAGTAGCAGACAAACGGGCAGCACGTGCCATAATATACTGCTGAATAGCAGGAGGTACATCCTCAAATTCAAACATCCAAGTTACATCAGCTTTAATATCTGAAGTCCATTCAAACGAATGAGTATATTTATTGTAGAACTTACCATTTCTACGAACAGGGTTGTAATCGTCTCTATGTGTATATTTACTGGTATCCATCTGTAACACGTTGGGAGGATAAGCAATCTCTTTGGTTACAGAATCAGGGCTAAATGAATAATCAGCTTCAATATTAAAGTGCCATCCTTCTGATTGTACTTGTCTGTTAACTTCACGAAGGGTGGTGAGGACGATAGCAACTTCAGGGTTCTGAAGATCTAGTGTGGTGACAGGAGCCTGCCCCACTGAGCTAAGTATTTGATTTACAGCATCCAGTTCTGTGGACGCAGCATATGTGACAGGCATAATTTTAAGTAAAAAAAAGGAGCCCCCGAAGAGGCTCCCGTTGAACAAATATTTAATTGGATCAGAATGCGGCAGGCTTGGTAGCGGTACCAGCAAACAATTCCACGCAAGCAGCGGGGTTCAGGTAATCAGCACCCATGGCAAGACGACCAAGGATAACGTCGCCCTGGTAAACCACGGACACGTCACCGCTGGTGACTTGGACTTGAGGACCAATAGCCTCAACACAGCCAGCACCTTCGCGTTGGAAGATGAGACCACAGCTGTTAGCGAATTCGGTTTCTTCACCGTACTCGTTGTTGATACCAGCAACATCAGCAGCGGCATCTTCAAGAGCTTCAGACACGAACGAACCAGTGTTACCAGGATCAGTGACACCGGGGTTGGTAGCAGAAGCGGTACCGTACTTCGTACCATACTGGCTGAAGAACGGGATGTTCATGGATTTGTAGATACGGATACCTGCAATTTCCATGATACCTTGACCGGACTGCAGGGCAGTACCTTGCTGGTCACGATTCACCAGATAAGCACCTGAACCAGTACCACCGATTGCTTGAATCAGTTCGTAGTACTGACGGGGGTTCAGGACAGCCACACGACCGTCGCTGCTAACACCTTTCTCGTCCAGAGCAGCTGCAGCATCATAGAATGCACCAACCAGGTTGTTAGCGTTGTAAGCGTCAGAAGCGTTAGCGGTAGCGCCAACACGGATCTGAGTACCACCAGGCTCAACGAAGCCAGTCTTGGTGATAGGAGAAGCAGCGCGAGCGCCACGGGTCAGAGCACGGAAGATCAGACGATCGTACTTCTGAGCCAGAGCATAGCCGATCTTACGGGAGATTTCGCTACGCAGGTCATAATGCGACAGAACTTCATCGAGTTCGTACACGAAAGCCGAGCTGATCAGAAGGTCATCACAGGTGATGGTCTTTTCAGCCACCGGGGGCGCACCGTCGGTGTTACCGAGGATAGCGTTTCCGGGAGTATGGAACTCAGCTTTGGTGTGACCAGTATAGATGAACTGCAGACTCTTGCCATTACGCAGAGTACGCTTCATCACAAGGTCACGGGCAATAGCATTGTGCTGGAAGCCCTTGAACATCTCACCGCTAAACAGCTTGAGATACAGAGCGCGGGCGTCACCCGCAGAGTTAGCCTGACCAGGACGAGTCAGACTCGTGGTCAGAGTAGAATTTTGTTGTGCCATTTTAGGTAGGAGTTAAAGTATTAAGACTTGCTCCCAAAGCTTTGGAAAATTTTTTCAGTTTTTATTGTGGTCTATCCCACCGTCTAGACGGCGAAGGGTGTCCTCGTAAGGGCCAACGCCAATAGGAGCCAGGTCCGACTCTGAGGTGCCTGACTCCCGCTAGTTACAGAAGACCTTTAAGGCACTTCTTTTGTTTTCTACATTGTGGTTTTTTATCACCACACTGACCGCAACGTTTGAACACGGTTGAATCAGCTTTGCTGGGATCAAGACGGGTAACGTTGGCAGTCATTTTTTTAGACTGTTGAGCCATTAGAATTTAGTGGCGTGTGATTTGTATGCAATGCCGCGATACTTAAGCTTGGCTTCTTTTGCAGCAGCCTGTTGCTCCCGAACACGGGCATCCAATTCGACTTGTGTCATTGTACTAGATGAAAGTACCTAACCCCCGTTCCATGATTAGGTGACATGCGTTCGCCATTTGCGAATAGCGAATGAACGGACGGCATTGCTAGGTTTACCCTACAGCGGGGGCGCTAAGGGCGACAGGAGTTGCCTCAACAGAAGCAAGGTCCAAAGGGAAGTTGTGTGCGTTTCGTTCGTGCATGACTT
>Ga0208428_1000774_pt1 | contig 14120 bp, 12 predicted proteins | sample DEB08_DNA_11_FD_184535 | JGI IMG/M metagenome (GOLD analysis project Ga0208428, IMG submission 184535) | Aqueous microbial communities from the Delaware River and Bay under freshwater to marine salinity gradient to study organic matter... | ecosystem: Environmental > Aquatic > Marine > Coastal ... | reverse complement strand
AACCTATTGCTATAACTCATTGTCATGCTGTACTCTCCCTCAGGTATAGCAGTCTCACCATATACCTTTATGCCTTCTGGTCTTACAATATCTTCAAGGGTATAACAGAACTCTACACCATCTATAAATAATCTACCTATAGTACTTTTGCTAGTATAAGTATCTCTAATGATGGTGAGTCGCATTACTTAGATAAGCTTAGCTGTTTTATGAAACCTTTTATTTCGGCTATGTCTGATGCTATAGATTTAACATCATTTTCCAGGTCTCCTATTTTTACTTCTAATTTTGAAAAGGCTAGTTTACTTTCTTCTTTAACATGCTCGATGTCTTTTTCGATGTGCTTGATCATAAGGGAGTTTTTTTCAGTTTTATTATTAAATCTAATAAAACCAGTTAAAAGTCCACTAAACAATACTATAAACTGTATTATATTCTCTACTGTCAGTGAACTATCCATAATTTTTTATCCCTTTAAACGTAACCTAATCAAATATATTTAATAATTATTATAAAAATATATAAAAAAAATATGTTAATCTATTCCGTAATATTCTTTTATGCCATTATCTAAAACAGTATCCATAGGTATAGGACATTGAGAAAGAATAATAATATTATCATACCCATTATCTCTAGGGTATGGCTCTCCAGTTTCAGGGTCTATATCTAAAGTTCTAGCTCCAGTAACAGGATCTACAATATATTTAGGTAATATATTACCATTAACATCTTTACTAACTTCACCTTTTATAACTTCAAAACTAGCTGTATTATCAGTTACAACAGTAATAACACCTTCATTATCTACATAAGTCTGTAGCCTTAAAAATACTACTGCTTTAGGTTTATCCCTTCCATCAATTTCTTCTTGAATAGTTACCGTATCTCTAACTAATCTTCTGTTTAAACCTGTTTTTGGGTCTGTACCGTATTCGTAAATATTCGCGTTCATTTTTTATATTTTATAATTCATAATTTCCGTTAGCGTCAGGCGCAGAAGTTAAAGATACTGTTACATTAGCATTAATAGCAGTAGTAGCACCTTTAAAACCACAATTACCTACAGCAGCAGTTTTAGCACTTGCGGCATATAAACAATTAGCTGAAGAGTTAGCCACTTCTAAAATACAATTAGCTACATAAACAGTATTAGAGCTGTGATTTAAAGTCATAGCATGACCACTTGCATTATTCCAATTACTTTTAATATTACAGTTTTTAAATACACCATTACAAGCCCCTGCTGTTGTAACTGGTACGCCTCCCTCACTTATTAAAATACAATTATCAAAAATTCTAGTGTTAAAATTAATATTAGCCACTTTACCACTTCCTTTATTTATAAAAGTTGAGTTTCTATGATCTGAAGGAAATAATATAGTATCACTAGATGAATTATTTATAATAACACAGTTATCTACAACTGCAACAAAATCCAATGCGTTACTGTTTCCAGTTTCTCCATGCGAATTATATATTTCAGCAGCACCAGACCCACTATCTATTATATGACCACTAGTTGATATTAAATTACAATTATGGATTTTAGTAGTACCACTAATGCAATCACCTGAATTAGTTTGTACATGGCTATCATACAACGTACCACTACCTAAAATACCATTACCTGTACCTTTACATTCTACATAAACATTTCTACACTTATTAGTACCTATTCTAAACCCGTTAGAATTACCTAAACTTATTACTTTAAAGTTATCACCCGCTAAAAAACCGCATGTATCACCACTAGAAGCGTCTGATACAAAAATAGAACCGCCAAAATCATTATTTTGATTATTCTCCTCAGTACCTATTAAGTTAGCTATATTAGCAGCTTGAGAATTTTGACAGTAAATTAACATTTTAGACATGTTTATAGTACCGTATTGAGTAGCAGGCATATCTATGCATCTATGTGTACCTGTCCCGTTTATCCTTGATATTTTACCGTTTAAAAATATAATTTTTTGGTTATTTGATGGGTTACCACCTATAACTATACTAAAAACGTCTGCTGTTCCAGCGTCATCGAAAGAAACCTCAAAGCCATTAAAATCTATTGTTAATGATTCAAAATTATAATTGTTACCTATACCGCTTGATCCACCACTATTTATATTAATTTGTGAAGGAAGTGAGATATTAGAATATAATTTTACAACGTTATTACTCCCTGAAGTTTTACAAGTTTCTAAAGCTGTTTGTAAGTCTGTAAAATATGTAGGTACTCCATTATCTGAGTCTGTTATAACTTCAATAACTCCATAACCTTTAGCTATATCAACCCAATTACTACCATCATAACGCTGTAAAGAGTTTAAATCAGTATCATATACAAAATCTCCAGTATTAGGAGATAAAGCAGCTTTTTCAGCACTAGTAACATTATCAATACCTCCACCAATAGCAGCCCATGCAAGACCATTAAAAGAAAGTAATGTATCTGAATTTTCATTATAACATAAACTACTCTTTTGAGGAGTTATACTATTCCATGCAGCACCATCATATCTTACCCAATCTTGTAGACTAACGCTACCCCATCCAGCATCTACACTACCTCCACTAGATAATACATAAATATCTCCAACGTTAGAAGTAGGAGGGGCTACACTACCATCTACAAAATTTAATGCAGCTGGTAAAAGTAATTCATCAATACTCTCTAAATTTCCTTGCTCGTTTTTCCATGCGTAATCTCCATTATTAGCATTACTAAACCATTTAGGATTATGTATATCTGTCTCAGCAGTAATATTTTTATGTAATATTGGCATATCTTAATAAAATATAATTCCTTTTTTATTTACTTGTGGCGGATTGTCGCAGTCATCAAATAACGGAAACTTTGTAGCGTCATCATCCTTAGCCTCTTTGATATATTCTATCATGTCTTTTTTCCAGAAGTCAGCTTTATTAATATAAAAGTCTCTACTTTGTGAATACTCAAAGCTTCTAGCCTGGTTAGATATTTCTGTATCGTTTTCCATAGCCCCTTGATTAGTTAGCTGCGTATGTATCTTAGAATACACCTCATAGACGATGTAATGAGCTAACATAGGTTTAATGAAGCTATTTACTATAATAGTATTATCAGGCGTTAAACTAGCTCCTTCTATTTGTGTTAAAAGCTCATCATAATAATCTACACCTAAAACAGGCTTAACGTACTTTCTCTGACTAGTTAATATATACTTGTCAAAATAAGCAGTATCAAAATAATTATCATTTATAGCTTCAGTACTTACCTCTGTTGAGGTCATCATTTCAGTATTATACGCCATTTTAATTAATTAATTTAATTATTTTCAATTTCGGATATTTTCCTTTTACACCAGCTTTTCATAGACTTACCTCCCCATAGTAAATAAGAAATAGTTCCACATGCTTTAGTATCGCTAGGATCGTAGTACTCCTCTGCTCTCGATAAATAGCTAAATGTTCTTTTAATAGTATCAAAAGATAAACCTCTTCTATTGGCTATATCTTGAGCTCTTTGTTTTCCTACATCTGTAGCGCATCTATTATTTACCTCCTCATTTAGCTTTATACCTCGTTTAGCATTGTTTACCGCTGAATCTGGATAGTCAGCATAAGTCTGACCATAAACACCATTATTAACTGAATTATAAATATCCTCTTCTTCATCATCCTCAGTATCATTAATATTACCTACTGAGTTTTCATTTACAAATAGATTACCTCTAAAGTCCTCTAGCTCCTCCATACCTAGCATCTTACGAGCTTCATTAATAGTAATTACACCATTAACATCTATTTTATCTGCATTACCTACTGGAGCTACATTTAGAATACCTATTTTAATATTATTCCATTTAGTCTCTCTAGCTATAATTTTATTAAGCATATTTAATAAAGGCTCTTGAAAATCAGGAATAATAACACTATTCATAAACTTATCATATTCATCCTTTATTTGCTGATTGCTACCTAATTTACCAGCAGTTTCTAAACCAGCTAAACTACCTGTAATTCTATGAGCAGTAACAATACATTTAACAGCTAATTGAGATAGTTCTAAAAACTCTCCATCTCTTTCTCTTTCAAATTCTTTTATACTTGCTGCTTGATCAGGGCTATCTAAAAGCTCTACTAAAAATTTATCATTGTTAGACTCACCTGTAAACTTTTCTTTAATCTTATCAACATACTGTTGAGCATTCATACCGTCTGGCACTTCTCCAAACATCTGAATTAATACACTAGGAAAAAAGCCATTATCAAACTTGTCAATATTGTATTTTGACATTCTATATTCTATGTCAATCCAATCTATAGCACCTACATAATCTGGTAAGCCGTAGTAATTAAACTCAGGGTATTTTCTCATACCATGAATTAAATACTCGTTTCTCATTCTATCACCATAAAAAGGTATTTCAGTAACAGGAAACTCAGCTGAAGGAGCTGTGCTAAGCATAATATCTCTCCAAAAGTTAGATAAGTAAGCCGTCTTTTGGTCTTTAGACTTTCTTACTGTTGTAGCATCCTCTGAATATAAAGCAGTATAATCACCGCTTTTTTTAACATGAGGGTAGTAATTACCAGTAATAACATAAGACTGTATCCACTCACAAAAAACATCATATAAAGACTGCCCTTCAGGATTAACCTCATTACACCACTCCTTAAAATCATTAGGTAAATCACTATACTCTACAGGCTCACCGTCTACCATAAAAGTAAACTTCTTACCCTTAATAAAAGTAATTTTTTGATTTATTATACTACTATGAGTAGATGATCTTCTAGCTCGTTTAGCTAAATCATTTACATATATATTATCAGAGTCCTGGAAAAACGGCACCCATTTTTGCTCTATATTCTGGTTAGGCTCTTTCTCCTTTTTTATTATAGGAGTAGTTATAGGGTCTGACTTAACACTAGTAGCTTTTATACTATTTATCTTCTTTTGGCTCATCTTTAACCTCTTCTATTTTAACAACATTTGTAAATCCAGCACTATACAACTTTTTTAAGTCTTTTTGGCTAGTTTTCTCAGTAAGAATAACTACACCTACTAACCAGTTATTTTTTTACCTATAAAAGAAGGCTCTATAATAAATTTTTTCATAAAATCAAATATAAAAAAAATATTCAATGTAGTTTAAATCTAATATAAATAAAAAAGGGGAGCTAAGCTCCCCAATGTTGACTATGCAACTATCCAATCATAAACTAAATTATGCACCGAAAGATACAGTACCAGAACCGCTAGTATCAATAGAACCAACAAATTCACGTACTGGCTGTGCTTGTTTTCCAGCAAAAGTAACAGTATAACCGTTCTGACCTTGCACCTCAGCCTCTAAAACTTCATTAGCGATAGCATCTACATGAGCATCAGTACCCATGATTTCATCATATCCTAATACAAAAGCTTTATTATCATTAGTTTCTTTGTTGTAAGTTTCAAAGATTACAACTAAACCACATGACTCAACATACGAGTTAATACCTTTTGCTTTAACTTTCTCCATTTTTGGAGCAAATAATTCTAAAGAAGTTTCATAAGAAATAGAACCGTTTTCTCTTGAACCTTCTGAAGAGTATGACTTAGTTTCTAGCTCTCCTTCGATTTCATACCATACATCATCTGTAGTGCTAAGCGTTACAGCTGTATATGAATGGTTATCAGTAGAGGCAGTGAAACTAGTAATATCATCTTTATTAATAACGAATACGCGCTTAATACCTCCGCGTCTATTTTCATCGTTACATGCTAGTAAAATATCAGTTGAAATTTCTGCCATTTTAATTAATTTAATGAGTTAAAAAAATGCCCCCCATTAAAGAGGGGCTTTATATCTTAGTAGTAGAAAGAAATTAATTCTCCGAATACAAACTGAGCACCCATTTTGTACTTAGCGATAATTTTCAATAACTCATCGTCATCGTCATTACTTCTAAATTTCAACTGAGAACCAGCATCAGCAACATCAGTACCGATAACTAAGTTATCATCTACAGTGTATACCATCATATTCTTACCTATGTCAATTCCTAAAGTCTGAGAGTTAGGGTTAGCAGCATCAGCTAACTGAGTATCCCATCCAGTAACCTCTACAACAGGAATACCTCTAAAAGTTAGAGACTGTCCATCTTGTAATAATTGAAGTCCTAAAGCATTACCAGTACCTAATTGCTCGTAAGTAGTCATTAAGTTATCTACGATAGTAGCAGTAACTCTAAAAGACTTAGAAGCGTTAGGCATTTGTCTCAATACTTTAGTTTGATTTTCGTAAGCAGACTTTAAAAGCTCGTAAGCTCCATCAGCTACTAAATCTCCATTAGTATCTTCAACACCAGCGATAGTAGTCATTTCAACATACTGTCCTAAAGAAGCTGAATCATCTACAAATAACTGTACAAAACCGTCAAACTGGTTATAGTCAGAAGATGCAGCAGTAGAAGCAGCGAACCATGCCATACGTCCATTGTCATCAGCGATAGCCTCAGCTACTCTTTTTCTAGCAACTTCACCTACTACAGTATCAGTAAGATCATCAATGTCAGTACCAGAACCGTAAAACTCTTCGAAGATAGTACCGTAAAAAGCATCACCACACTCCTCTAAGTTTACTTTAAGTTTTGCAACTTCTAAAGTTCTATCAGATACGTTAGTAACTCCTCCAGTAGCAGAAAAACCACAAGTTGAGTACTTTCTTACGATTTTCGTAAGAGATGAGTTAAGGTACATATTAGCCTTAACTTTAATGTTAGGGATAACTCTAATCCCTGATAAATCCGAGCTACCCTCTTGAGGTGCAAATAGGATTTCTGTAAATTCCTGTCCAGCGTAAGTAGAAGAAATTGATTGTGTAATAAAATTTGCCATTTTTATAAAAAATTTAATTAAGCTTTATATGAAGATTTTAAAATATTAAGGATAGCAGCACCTAACTCATCAACCTCTTCAACTTTAGCTTCAGGGTTAGATACATCCTCTTTAGCCTCTAGTGGCTTTCTGGATGCTTTAGCTTTATCCAATTCTTTTCTTAATTCTGCTAATTCAGAAGCATGAGCCTCTTCTTTTGCAGATACTTCAGCTTTAATTTCTGCCATCAATTCTGCTTTGATAGCTTCCATATCTACTGAATCATTAGGCTGTTCTGTTACATCTTCAGTAACCTCCTCACTAACTTCTTCAGTAGCCTCTACAGTAGCTTCTACCTCTTGAGTCTCCTCAACAGTTTCTTCTACTTCTTCTACTGCTTCAGCTTTAGGAGCTAACAAATCAGCAACATAAGCCTTTAACTGGTCTAATAGACCTTCTTTGTTTTCAGACATATTCACGTTATTTAATTGATTTACATAATTAGAGGGTACTTTTTCATACCCTTTCTTAGCTAACTCTTTAGGTGATGCATAAGCAGCAATCGCTAAAGCTCCTTCTATTTCACTAATAAAATTATACTCTTTAGCCTCCTCAGCAGTTAACCAGGTCTCATCATCCATCATAGACTGAACTTTCGATAGTTCTAATCCTGTAGCATTAGAATAGATTTTAGCAAGTTTTAAATTAATCTTATCCATTAACTCAGCTTGTTTCTCTAGCTCCTCTGTATATTCTCTGATCTCATCGCTGTTCATACCTGACATAGATACTACGGGCATCCATGCGTTATGAATCATGAAAAAACTGTTCTCAGTCATTACAGGTAACTTATCACCAGATAAAGCTATTATAGTCGCTGCACTAGCTGCTAAACCTTCTATTTTTACATTAACACTAAAAGTAGAGTTTTTAAGAAAGTCATAAATAGCAAGTGCATCAAATACAGAGCCACCTCCACTATTTACAGTTAATTCAATCTCTTTATATCCTGAGCTTTTAACCTCATCGATAAAACTCTTAGCGTCTATACCAAAAGAACCTATCTCTTCGTCTATAGCTATTGATAGCTTATTCTCAATAGAATTATTTATAGAATACCAATTCATCATTACAACATTAGTTATTAATTATTTAATAGATATATAAAAAAATTATATAAAAAAAAAGAGGACTGTAATAGTCCTCTAAACCGTTGTTACAAATTGCTAAGAAAAGCTGTTAATCAAATATAACATTTATTTTTTATCTAAGATGATTTTTTGAATTAAGACTACAGATACATCATACTTTACTGATAAATTATAGTAAATATCTCTCATTTTATTTAACGGATTATTTCGCATTAAGTAGTAATCTTTGATTATGGAAATGTTTCTTACTGCCTTTTCGTCTATTAATCCAGCCTCTAAGAGTATTGTAGCTGCATGTTTACCATCTACAGCATTATCAACATAACTGTAAAGCGTTTTTTCTAAAACATCTACCAGCTCTTTGATCTCTGATGGAAGAAGTTTATCACTCTTTGACGGCATTTTCCACATGATACTTGAAAATTAGGCTCTATTAATTCTTTAAATTTCTGTATAAGGTAATCTAAACTTTTACTATTAGGCATAAGTTTAGCGTAAGTTTTACTTACAGCATCTTTTATAAGTTGCTTAGTTTCCTGGTCTAAGTTTTTAATATTTTCTTCTGGATTAAAGTCTACCATTTTCCTAGAGGACATTTTTCATCTTGCCATATCACTTTATCAGCTAAAGCACATTTACAAATTTTGCATTGAGCTACTCCTCTTTTTTTAAACACGAATAAGTATCTAAAGTTATTTCTTTTTTGAGGGCATTTACTGCATAAACGTAATCTAAGAGATTTAGTTAATTCAGTAGATAAATCGCTACTAATATTTTTTAGTTTTCCGAAAAGGTTAGTTAACCACATAAGACAAATTTAATTTTTTTTTTAGATTAAAATTTTGTTTTAGACATTGTCTATAATATATATCTATATATATCTTTATCTTTATCTTTATCCTTAGCCCCTTGTAAGGGGCTTAGAAGCCCCTTCTATTTAACATAATATTGTTAATAATTCAAACAAAAAAAAAGGGCAAAACTTTTACATCTTGCCCTAAATTATATTAACTATTTACTATTATCCGAAAGTAGCCTCTGACTGAATATTATTAACTTTTATACTTTCTGTAGTGGTATCCGTTGCAACATTTTGCACCTTAATAGCACCTATTGAACTTATAACAGCCTTAGAAATTCTGTTTTCCATATCCGTTAAATCCATGCCAAAATTACCGCTAGTAAATCCACCATTAGCAAAACCAATACTAGATAATGGAGTAGGTTTATTCATTCTCATAGACTCTAAAGCTCCTACTAATTGACCTCCTCTTTGAGACTCTAATACGTGTTTAGGTACTACATATTCACCTTCATGAACAACACCAGCTTGTTTAAATCCTGTACTATCTGGAGAGCCATAACCATCACCAGTATATCCACCTTCAGCAAATCTCTGAGAGGCTACAATACCAGCCTGTACAGCAGACCTAGCAACAGCTAAACCAGTTAATACAGACGCTTGAGAAATACCAGCAGCGCCAAAAGTAACAGCGTTAGCAGGGTTAGCAGCAGCGTTAGCATTAATAGAAGCTATTTCTCTAGCTAAACTAATAGCTATCTGTGCAATTTCTAACCTCTTTTGCTTATTAAATGCTTTTCGCTCTATCTCTTCTCTTTTCTTTTCAAAGTCCTCTTGAGATATTAAGCCTTGTTCTAACTGAGCATCTAAAGCAGCTAGTTCAAGTGTTTTTTGACGCTCTACACGTCTATTACTAACATTTATTAAAGCGTTAGCAGTTTGTTCTGCTAGTGCTATTTTTTGATCTCTTAACTGTTTATCAAACTCAACTTCTAATTGTAATTTTTCATTAGCAGTTTCAGCAAATTGAGATACTTCTTTTTCCTGTTCTTTGTCTCTTAATTCACCTAGTTTTTCACTATCCTTTAGTAAAAAATCAAATCTATCTTTAGACGCTTTTTTGTAGTCATCCTCATTAAACTCAGGGCTATCTAAAGGGTCTTCAATCTCTTCTAACTCTTGGTTAATATCTTCTAATATTTCAACACGTTTAGTATTAGCTGCATTGTTTTTCTTAACCTCTTCTGTGTTCTCCTCAGTCTCTTTAGTGTTAGTACCAAACCTCTTTTCTAAAGCTTCAGCTCTTTTTTCAATTTCCGCTAAAATATCACCCTCTTCTTTTAAATCTTCGTTAAGTCTTCTAGTGCTTCTTCTAAGAGCAAATAGTTCTGCTACTTCTTCACTTCTAAAACTGGCTTGATTAACGTCTGCTAATAGCTGCGCCTGTTCTTGCCATGTTAAATTAGTTTGCTCAAGTATAGCTAATTGAGCCCTTCTAGTTTTAGTTACTTCAGTATCTTTACCTCTTTGGTTAGCAAGCTCGATACTAGTTAATGCTTTTAGTCTTATCTGACCTAATAACTCTTGAGCCTTAATTTCGTCTTTTAATTTATCTCTTTCAATTTCAGCAACTTCAGCAGCTTGTTCTGCTAACTCTTCTTGCTCTCTTTTTAAGATGATATTTTTAATTAATTCTTGATTACTCTTTTTTAAACTTAGCGTTAATTGGTCATTACTAACTTTCTGTAAGTCTTGACCCTTTAATAGCTCAGGGTTTAATATATTTAACTCGTTTAAAAGTTTTAACCTTTCTTCATCACCTTCTTTTAGTTTTACAATTCTACTAGCTAAAGCATTTACTCTAATTCCTTGCTCTTGCATAGCGTCTGATTCAGCGTGTATGTTTTTAGTTAAATCTCCTAATGTAGTTATTAAATCAGTAGCACCCTGTACTATATCTCTAAATAAACCTTCTCCATTTTCACCTAAGTTTAATACAAGCCCTTCCCATGCTGAATTAAGCCTCTTAACATCACCTTCTAAAGTATCTCCTACTATTTTAGCCATGGCTTCAGCAGCACCCTGAGCATTTTTAAGCTCTCTAGTAAAGTTTGCTGTTTTATCAGTGCTATTAGCTAATGTAATCGCAACAGCCGCACCCCTTTTACCGAATAAATCAAGAGCCTTACTAGATGGGTCTGCACTCGCTTTAATTTGATTAAAAGCCTCACTAACACTAATACCAGCCTTTTGAGTATCTAATAAAATATTACGTAAAGCAGTACCAGCAGTAGAAGCATCAAAACCAGCATCAACTAAAACACCTAAACTAGCTGTAGTTTCTTCTAACGTCATTCCAACAGTAGCAGCAACTGGAGCTACAGCACTCATAGCTACCTCAAACTTATTTAAGTCCAAAGCAGATGAGGTAAATGACTTAGCCATAACATCTACTATTCTTTGAGTATCTTTAGCCTCTAATCTAAAACCATTAATAGTAGCAGCAGCAACCTTAGCAGACTGTGCTAAGTCTGAACCTGTAGCCGTAGCAAGTTCTAAAGTAGCCTCTGAAGCGTCTAATATTTGTTGAGTACTAAAACCTAGTTTAGCGTATTCCTCTTGTAGTTTTCCAACTTCTGACGCTGTAAATTGTGTAGAAGCTCCTAACTCTTTTGCAGACTTTTCTAGTTTAGCAAATTCCTCAGCAGTAGCACCAGTAATAGCCTTTACGTTAGCCATCTGCTGCTCAAATTCCGCTACAGTTTTTACTCCATCACTTATTACTTGAAAAAACTTTTGTATAGCAAAAATACCAACAAAAGCACCAGCAATAGAAGTACCTAATCTAGCAAAGCTTTTACCTAGTTTTTTAGTAAAACTATCTAGCCCTAAGATATTCTCCCTAGTAACTAACATTTCACGTCTATTAGCTTTTAGCTTAGTGTTTATCTTAGCTATTTCTTTACCATACTGGTTAAGTGATATAGTACCGTTTTTTAAAGCTTTATTAAGCTCAGTTCTTCTAAGAGTTAACTTTTTAACCTCAGCTTCTAGCTTAGCTAATTTCTTTTGCTGCGCTTCAGTTCCTTGTAAATCTACTTTTATTGCTATAGTTTTTGCCATAATTATTACTTAAATACTTGTTTATAACCTGTACCGTCAGCGTTTTCATTCCATACCTCAATAAGAAAAGCACCATCCTCTATAAATATAGGCTCTAATGTTTCTTCTAAAGCGTTATCATCATCACTATTATTATTACCTTCTTGAGAGCCATCTATATCTACACTACCTAAATTCTCAAACTTGAATAAACTTACTTTAGTTAATTTATTATCTATAGGGTTATAGTCCTCTACACTTTCAATTAAATAGTATCCTTTAGCTTGTGCTGGTGCATTAATATATACCAGTTTTCTAAAATCTAAATTATCAAAATCAGTACTACTTAAATTAAAATAAGCTATTAATCTACCTCCCTCTTCAATGTTTTTTAACATCTTAGAATAGTACCTTTCAAATAAACCAGGATTAGCACTACCATCCTCTCTAGTACCACTTGTAAAACTTAAATTTTGAGGAGCTTCAGTATTATTATAGTCCTCAAATATCCCATAAGGTATAAAGTTAGAAGTTCTACCGTTTATTGAGTAGGTCCTACGATCTCCATTTAACTCATACTGTTCAGCATACTGAAAAAAGAATATTCTAGAATTATACCCGTTTATCCTTTCATCAGGTATAGAGCCATCTGTTAAGTACTCATTCCAGTATTTTAAAGTAGTATACGGTCTCTCATTTAACGGAGTAGCCTCTGTAGCTATATGAGCATAACTAGCACTAAATAAATCTAGTTTTATTTCTGTAGTACCCTCTCCAAATCTTTCAGGTAATACATGGCTATAAGCTCCATAAGTCCTCTTATTTGTATTTTGCCATCCTTTTAGCCATTCATCATTATTTAAATCTCTATAAGAAAACTTTATATCTCGCTTATAAGAGCTTACATAATCTATTTCATACTTATTACCTAAATCTAATTTATTAGACCAGTCTAAAGCCTCTGTAGTAGCCTTAAAAAAAGTATCTCTAGGCTCTAAGTATATAGTTTTAGTTTTGATGTCAGTCCAATAATAAATATTAAACATCCTAGTAAAGTCATTAATAACATCTAATAACTTTATATCATCTGGTATAACTTCGTTTAAATTAAAGCTATCACCTTCTTTTAATTCGTAGCTCCTTTGTGCCTTAAAAAAAGTACCGCTTTTAAAACTAAATCCCTCACTAAATACTTGAACCCAATTATACCCTATACCTATAACTTCTCCAGCTACTAACGGTACTGATATTTCATAAGTAACAGTATAATCTATTGAGGTATCATCTATTTGAGTTATTTTAGTTTGAGCGCCTTTTACAAAAGAAAACTGATCTATAACAGTTATCTCTAGTTGTAAATCATCTCTACTACCCCATAAAGTGAAATTACCAAAAGTAACATCAATAGTAAATACATATCTACCAGTAGAAGGTACTGTATAATATCCTGTACCTGTATTGTAATTTCCATTAGTATCTTCATTAGGAGGAGTACTATCATCATCAAAAATAAATCTACCATTACCAGTAGTAGCTACATTAGAAGTTAAACTAGCTCTAGTTTTAGATTGATCTACTACACTTTGAGATACCCTCATATCTCCATTTAAATCACAAGCTAACTTCTTTATATCAGCATCATCTAAAAAAGTACTACTAATCTTATACCCTAAGCTATTTAAACCTCTTTCTAATAAACCTTTTAAATAAAAACATGGGTAGTAATCTTCTACCTGAGTATCATTATTAGGACTCTGACCTCCTCTCGATATATATGGATAACAATGATCATAAGTTGGATAACTTCCAAAGTTACCAGCTCTAATACCATCTACATCGTATACTTGTGCATTATTTGCAAAAGTTAAGCTATTAAGCTTTTTTTCCGCTGCTTGTTTTACCCAATCAATATTATTACCAAAAAATACTAACTCAAAACTATCTACCTCAAAACCATTATAGACTCTACTAACCTGTACGAAACCTTTCTCAACTTCATTACCATTAACCATAATAATACATGGTTTACGACCTAAAGCATCTCTATAGTCCTTTCTGCTGTTTATATTATCAACATTAGATAATAGATTAGAATTGTTTTTAGTGTTAGGAGCTTTAAAAGTTTTAGTATAAGTACCTGTTCTGGATTTAAGATTATCAAGGTTTACAATACCCTTAGTAATAACTAATGGAAAGTCATTAAAGTTTTCTAAATCGAGAT
>Ga0208428_1000771_pt1 | contig 14153 bp, 11 predicted proteins | sample DEB08_DNA_11_FD_184535 | JGI IMG/M metagenome (GOLD analysis project Ga0208428, IMG submission 184535) | Aqueous microbial communities from the Delaware River and Bay under freshwater to marine salinity gradient to study organic matter... | ecosystem: Environmental > Aquatic > Marine > Coastal ... | reverse complement strand
CATGAAGTAAGACATGCCCACAATCTCCGCACGTTACAATGTTGATTCCAAGCTTAATGACGATTTTTTCAGCCATTAGAACTTGTTCATCCCATCTTTCTTTTTTTATTTTTGCATTCATAAGTATTAAGTATTTTAGGTGTTAGTTACTAGAGCAAATAGCGAGCAATAGAAAGAGCCAAAAGCTCCCGAATATTACATTGTAGATTAAGAAGTCAGTTAAGAGGTTTAATAGTTTTTGTTTCATTATGCTACAGATTCAATAGGTTTAAAAGCCGAATAGATGCCGTTGCGGATAAGAAAGAAAGAAATCCAAGTCATGTGAGTGTTTAGATCACGTATTAAATCCTCATTATCAAACTCGAAACCGTTATCTCGTACTTCTTCTACGGCTTGGTTGAATAGCTCGTAATTGTATTCACGCATCATGTTTACTAAATCCCAAGCTTTGGCGTAATAGATAACATAGCAAGAGCCGTCAGCTAATTCGTGGATGCGGTCATTAATGTCGATGTCATCGTTGTAAGAGTTGTTAACCTCTTTAGCGAGGTTGTCACAATATTCTAAGTATTCTTTGTAGTTTTTCATAAGTATAGGTTTGGTTTTGGTTATAGTAAGGTTTCCTCCAAATCATAAGCCCGATCAATAACGCTTACAGGTACCCGTATTGTGTCGCCGTCAGCATTACTTAATCCCTCAAATTCAGCGGCTCCGATAGAGCCCCAGTACTCGCCTTTAGTGATTGTTATGTTTACTTTTGGGTCATCCCCTAATTCCGCTTCTATTGTGAATCCTTTGTGTGTTATTGTTTTCATTTTGTATTTGGTTAGTAATAATTTCAATACCATTACCTTTTGGCAGAATTGCAAAATAGAGCAAACATTATTTTTTAAGATTGTTCTAAATCGTTGTAAATCAGCGAAATAAAAAATGAAAAAAGTTTACTGATACATACTAAGTCAAAGCAATCTCGACTCTAAAGCATTGAATAACAATAGTTTACGAGAGTGAAAAGACTGAAAGCTAGTGTTTAACTAGGTTCTAACTTATTTCAATCGTTTCAATTTAAAATGAAAATAGAACTTTGAAAATGAAAAGAATAAACAAGTGTAAATACACTAACTACATAAATGTACTAACTACACTAACAATGTAAGTACATACTTATTGCAATTGATGATTATCTGATAGCTTTACACGAGTAAAACACCCTTGATAGTTAGTACAAATACACTAACTTGTCGTAAGTCGTTGACTATCAACAAATCTAATTAGACATAATATATATTGTGCGAATGCTATCCCCCCGGTATATAATAATCTTAGGGGTATGCGGGGTAAAAAACTTGCGAGCGTATATAGCGTAGCCTCTCAGATTTTTTCAACTAAAACGATACCTCGCATTTTTCCGTTAAATCTTTTATCAGAAGGTGATGTTATTGTCTTCTTCAGTATCTTCTTCATCGGTGGCTAAGTCAGGGTTGAATATAACATCATCTGTTTCTGTTAGTACTGACAGCTTACAGAAGTCCAGGCATCCTGCTATTGTATAATCGTTAAGATCGTATTCGCTTTTAAACCTGTAAACTAACTTAGCTAACTCGTATTGAAAGGTATCTGTTTGATCGTTAATGTTCATCGTTATTAATATAACACAGGTATAGCTATTGTCGAGCAAAGCGATCTTCTTCCGAGATGTTATTGAGACTATTGTGAGACACCTACTGTCTACCGCTTAGATACTACCTTTTTAACTTTTAGTCTTTACAAAGTCCCTTCGGCTTGAGATTGTTATAATAATGAGATTTAGATAAGACGTCTAGACGTACTTCTAAACGACACTTGCTCCTTAATTAGATAGGTCATAAGCAGTAGCAATATACAAAAGTTACAATAGCTGATACTTGTTGTACTACTCCTTTTAACAAAGATAACCATTACAAATACTACAGCTACTATCAGATCAATACACCTGTTATTTAGTTAGCTCATACTTCGTTCTTTCGCTAACATCTCTTAAAGGTCTTATTGATAACGACACTTATAACTGACCCTTTTAAGGATAGGTGTGTTTATAAATAAACCTAGAGTGTTAATGAATTACGACCAGAGGTAAGCTGTAGAACGACTACTTCTTTTATGAAAGCTATCAGTAAACTTATCGAGTTCTTCTTGAAGAAGTTCTTGTTTTCTATCAATCATCGATTGGTCTACATCAGCAGCCATTTGCTGCGTCCAATAACCAACTGCTATTGATAAAGCATCAAGACGGTCATCATGTACAAGTGAACCTCGATCTCTTGTTATTCGTGATAGCTGATACATTAACATATATCTAGTTTGTTGTTCTATAGGATAGCTAAGAGCTGACTTGTAATCATATGTTATAACTTTTGGATCTACGATTAGACGGTGACTATTAAGTACCGGTTCTAAGGTGTCAACAATTCGTAGCTCCTTTTGTTTGTTATGTCTTACCTCTTCTATAGTAACAGGGTAAGTAGTACGAAACAAAGGTTTGATAAGCTCCATAAACATACCGTCTCCAAAGTTGCTCTCTATGACTACCTTATTAACTTTGTTATCCTTAGCGATAGCTACAAGTTCTTTAAGTGTCTTCTCATCGTATCCACCTTTTATACCACCTGCATCAGGAACATATAACAATCCATTTAACATCTTTACTACAGCATATCCCGTCTCATCCTTACCTCGTCCAGAAGGGTCAATAGAAAGTACAGAACCGCTATACGGTATCATATCTCCTACAGTGGAAGAGGGTCGTCTGTACCGATCTCCTGCAAGTCCAACATTAGGTAGTTCTCTATCTGTGTTATCAGGATCACTTGACCAGACGATCTTTTCGGGAGCTACATCTGTATCAATATCTGTTATTATAAGATCGTTAATCTTTAATGGGTAGCGGTCAGCATCAGACAGCTTTGGATTAAGCATGAACTGTAGAGCATAACCGGTACGACCGTACGACATCTTTCTTTCTTCCAGGTCGAGATCAGTAAATCGTAGAGGTTCTGTAGATGTACCCACTGTCTCAGGAGATATGTTATCAGCTATAAGGGGTGCTAGATCGCCTCCGTAGTTATTTACAGCTTCAGTCTCATCAGGATACTCAGAAGACCATATACGGCTCTTGTAGCCTCTCTCTCTTAGTTTGTTATAGATACTATCTTCACACTGTGGAGTACCTAGAAAGATGATACGGGAGGTGTCCAGGGGTTTTATGATAGCGTCAAACTCTTTTACTTGTTCATCCAGCTTATCTCTCATACCTTGGGTAGCGGAGTTGTTAGCTACTTCCACGTCATCAGCTACGATAATATCAGCACGAGACCCTGTCAGCTGTGACGATATACCAAGTGACTTAACAGAGGGAGCGTGAGAAGCGGGAGCGGGTCCTACATCAAATGCTATCTTACTAAATCGTTGGTTCTCTGATGGCTTTAATCCTTGTAAAATGGGAATCTCCTGAATAATTCGCAAGGTAAAAGTAGAGAAGTCATCTGATCTATTCTTACTAGCTGATACAACAAGTATGTTCTTAGAGGGGTCAAGCAGTAGCTGATGGACTACAAAAGCAGATGTTATCCAACTCTTTCCAACACCACGGAACGCCATGATGACAGACCGCTTAGGACCGTTTTGCAGGTACTCAGCGATGTCGTACTGTAGCTCTGTGGGATCTGGGAGGTTAAGGTGTTTCCAAACTAGGAATAGAAAGTTTCTAAAGTCCCGTAGCTTGGGCGGTATCTCGATGTTGTTCTTCTTCTTCAAATGGTAACGCTTTTAATTGATGATCTAATGCGTTTAATGGAGTACCTAACCCACTGTCCATAGTAACATTGTTATCTTTGAGGAACTGTCTAGCACCGTTGAGTAGTGCAGCGTTGTACTCCCCTGTGTCGTCCATTATGTCTATACTACTTCTGTATGCGTCTGCTATCTTGTCGTGTAGCTTACTTCCTTCTTTATGACTTAACATGATGTATTAGGGTGCTTGGGTTTTATACGTGCACTTACCGCCAGCGATCGTGATTGTGCTGATAACGGATTAACCGTCTGTTTTGCTCGTCGAAGCATCTACGCCCTACCATTTCTTACAAGACCAGTAACCAGCTGAGAGCTTTGATTTCTTTTGGTCACACTTATGTCTTGCTCTGAAAGAACGACGACGGGCTGGATCACTTTTCTTAATAGTCATCTTAGCGTCACCGAATCTAATAATACGATGCTTACTGCCTTCCTTAGCACAGACAACAAACTTCTTCTTACCGTACCCCGGTTCGCCTTTGCGTATTCGTCTAGGTTTGTTAATAGCTAAACCACGACGCTTACAGCCTGTCATAGCTTTCTTCTTCTCAGCCATTCTTCTTTTTCTTCTTAATAGCTAATTTATATCTTTTGTACGGCATCTTACTTAGGGAATCCTTTTTTCATGTTAGCGTAAGCTTTAGCAGATATTGTAGACTTCTTCTTGCTACGACTAATGCCTAATGCTTTACGCTTATTCATATTCTCGTACAATCCTGGTTTTTTAATCTTTCGTTTCATGTATCTATTTCCTCATTAATATTTCCATCATGCGGTCGAGCTTATTGTGCATCTCATTGATAGCAGTCTCAACCTTTCCTATTCTACTTTCAACAGCAGCATCTCTTTCTCTCTGTGCAGCTAACTCCACTTCTATCTTTGTAAGTCGTTTATCACCAAGGTCTAATCGTTCAATGATGCGTTTAATAATCCACCCGATAACGCTAAGTGCAATGACAAGAGCGGTGTTAAGAAAACTAGATAGGGATTCAATCATCCTATTACAACTACTTTTAGATATTTACTAGCAAGACTGGTAGTTATTAATACACCTGAACTTGTAATATCATTATAACCATTCTCACCTAATTGTAGTTCCAAAGAATTACTACTCAAAGAAGTAACTAAAGCACCACAATCAAACTGAGCAGCATCTTTGTGTATATTGCTGTGTATTTGTTGAGCGTTCGTGTCTGATGCTGATGAGTTCACATAAACATTAACCAGTACATCTGTAGTAGCTAAGTTATGTGTAATAGTGTGAGTACTGCCGTTCGCTACAGTTACAGAGTCTATAGAGTTTTGCCATCCTGTGCTGTACTTATTGACAGCACCGCCACTACCCGTACTAGCAGCTGTTACTAATCCTTTAGCGTTAACTGTAATATTAGCGTTAGTGAACGAACCTACATTACTATTAACAGTAGCAAGTGTAAGAGCAGTAGCACCTGTAGCGTCTCCGGTGTGTGTAGCATTTGATACCTTCGCAGTGTTAGCAGCTACAGCTGAGTTAGACGCTACATCCGCATCTGTAATATAATTAGCACCATTAGTGAGCTGATTATTATTAGTTGGTATAGTAGGTTTGTTCTGGATAAATGCATCGCTATTAGTATCTCCTTCGTTCCAATTTGATTGTACGTTTACTTCTGCACCGTCTGCTACATTTAATAAAGCCCGTGCTTCAGTTGCTGTAAGTTCTTGAACATCAACACCCGCACTGTTGTCGTTACCAAGTAATACATTGTTAGCTGCTACATTCTGAAGCTTAGCGTATGTAATAGCGTCGTCTTGTATCTGAGCCGTAGCGAGTTGTACACCTGGAGGAGGAGAACCTGTAGCAAGAGATGTAGTAATTGTATCATCTACATAGTTCTTATTAGCAGCGTCAGCATCGACAGTTGGGTCAGCTAAGTTAGTAACTTTATTACTGCCCATGTTCAACTCTCCGCTCATCGTGTCACCACTCTTAGTAACTTGTAGAGCGTCGTTGTTGTCTACATATTGTTTCGTGGAGGCGTGTAAGTTAGAGGATGGATCAGCGTTAAGAGTCAGTGACCCCGTCATCGTATCCCCTGCTACATCAACATAACGACCGTCTGCATATCCTTTGTTAACTGCATCGTCGTTACTGTCAGGATCAGCTAAGTTCTCAAGGCGTAAAGCATCAGCGTTAAACTGTCCAGATGTAGCGTCTTTTGTTAAAGCACCACCTGTTATACCTTCCTCTGCTTCTTGAGCGAGGTAGCGGTTGTGTTGGTAGGAGTTATCAAGTTCTGTTTCAGTAAGTACAGATCCATTCGCAAAGTCTACGATTCCTTCGTTCGCCTCACTGTCTCGTAACACTCGTACCTTCACATTGGAAGCGGGAGGCGTGGTAAACCGCACAAAAGTATTCGGAGAAGTTTGAACGGTGTAATCGGTGGTCAACGTCTTGCGTACCCACTTGTTTAGCCCTCCTGCTCCTTGTCCTTCATTGACTTCCACAGCAACGTGTGATGTCTTAATATACGGAAATGAAAAGTTAAAGTCGGTCTCGCTGCCGTTGCCAGTGTAGTCTACGTAGGTGTTAGCCATGATAATATATTATTAACTATTGAGTTAGGAGTTCAAGCACATCTTCTCTAGGTACTCCACTTATTGTTGCTGATTTTACTTCTTGCTGCATTTGCATGATCTCAGGAAACTCCCTAAGCATTTGCATTCTAGCAGCCTTCTTATATCTACTAAGTATTCTATTGATGTATTTAACACGCTCACTAGGTAAACCTACAAAAGATTTAGGATCAAGTGATTGGTATCTTTTATCTTTAATAAGTTTACTTAACGCTTGTCGTTGAGTCATGCCATTAAGAACAAGCTTAGATTGTAAATCTAACATCCTATCGTAAGCACTCCTACCGTTTGGTCCAATGAAGTCTGTAAGTTCTATAACACCTTCTAGTTTAGTGCTAGGAGCCGAGAATCCGTGAGCAACATTAGCAAGTTCTTTAGCTACTTTATCGTCTTTATCAAAACCCCAAGCTAAAGGATTTAATGGATTTAGTACACCAGCTACCCCTTCGAAGTATTGCTGTACAACAGGCTCTCCTAATGGGTTTCGTTTTAAGTCTACATCAGTCCCTGGTATTCTTTTTAAGATAACATCAGCAAAACCTCTAGCTTCTTTCATGTGTTGGTCTCCTGTAATAGAAGCACCTTGAGGTATAATATTAGGTAAGAACCCTCCAGCTATACCACCGAAGTATTTACCAGGAGTACCTTCACCACTTAATGTTTTAATAAATTTATTAACACCAGCTAGGTATGATTTATCGGTAACATTTCTAATACCTAACTCAAATGTGATACCCATTAACTTATCTAAGTCATCACTATTAGCAGCTGTTAGTTTGTTATCATTAGATAGTTCTTTAGCGTCAGCATATATACCTATAACAGTAGCTAATGGATCGAGCCTTTGATAGCTAACCCAAGTATCTCCTACCTTTATACTATACGGTAGTTTACCGGATGCTAGCCAAGCTTGTCTTTGTTTATAGTCTTTAGGTCCACCTCCCGTAATGTTATCGCTAAAGTTATTAACAGCGTAAAACAAAGAAGCATTTAAAACAGTACCAAAAGCGATCTTACCTCGTGATTCTGCTCTTGCTATCCTGTCCGGCGTGCCGTCAGCTTTTACAGCGTTAAGTTGTTCTAACAAAGTTTTCCTGTATTCCTCAGAACCTTTTAAACCTCCTTTTAGAGCTTCTATACGCTGCCTGTATCCTGGTTCTAATTTGGACCAACCCTCAGAAGCTCTAGCTAGATCAATAGCTGCTCTTGCTGGTGCTGATATTCTATCATATGAGAATTTTAATATATTAGTAGGAGTGCGGACGAACGGTGCAACTAGGAAACCTACTTTACTTTTAGTAACTAAGTTCTGCACTGCTTGTCCGAATGGTCCTAGTTCGCTAGAAAATGTAACCTCTTCAGCTGTCTTAATACTAGGGTCGATCCAGTTTTTAGTTAACTCCTCTAGTGCTCGGTGATCGTCTAACTTCTCGTTTATTAAACCAGCCTCTCTAGCTCTATTCAATTTATCAGACTTCTCTGCTTGTACATAATCAGCTACAGCTCTTTGTCTGTCAGCTGGTGTTTGGAAGGGACCTTGTACTACTTCATTAGCTTCTTTTAGTAATGCACCTTCTGAGAAGTTCCTGTTAGACCTAGTAACTAAAGCTTCAAAAGCGTCGTGTATATATGTACTTACTTCCTTCGGGTCACGCATTCCTAAGTCATAAGCCTTCAGTTTTAACTCAGCTAACGCTCGACTTTTATATTGATGAAATTTGTACAATTGGTCAACAGAGGTGTTAAATCTATTAGGTATGCGTATAGTATTACCAAACCAATCAATAGCATCTTTAACGCCATCGCTCATCTCAACACCACGCATCACCTCTTGTACATTTCGTGCGTTAATCGAACCTATACTCGATTTAGAGTTTTCAACAAAAGCAGAACCAGCGTCGCCTATGAATTGGTCTCCAGTTTCCCAAGCGTTTAACAGAAACTTCTTTATATCCATCAAACTCATAGCCTCACCCCACTGATTAGATGCAGCCCTCCTCACAGCAGGGTCAGCACTCATCCAACCGCCTATACTTCTTTCAAAGTTTTTCCAGACATTAGATAATCCAGTACCAAGGGCGTTGATAGTAAGAGTACGAGGTCCCCACATTAATGAGTTTTTATAGTACTCCTGAACCATGTCAGTTAGTTTACCACCGTTAGCTCCTCGGATTTGTTTATTAACTCCTATCAGTGTAGCAAACAAATCCTCACCACCGTTCTTCTCAGCTATGAGTATACCCTCAACCATTTGGTCCATAGACATACCACCCTTTTTATTTAGGAACTCTTGCCTTAATTGTGTGTTTTGCAACTCGTCCGGTGATAAACCTAATTTAGTTCCTATCTGTCTGCTTTTTAAACCACGACCGAAACCACTAGCTAAACTAGAATGACCTGCTTGTATATGTAACTGTTGTTCTATTAAACCTTTAAGTCTAGCTTCGGTCATCTCCATTTCGTCTAGACTCATTTTATTAAATGTATCTTTATAGTTTCTAGCTACATTCAATATCTCTTGACCGTTAGCTTCCATCAACTCTTTAAGGGCAGCCATCCTACTTGTTATTCTGAATAAAGTAGTAGAATCCTGAGAAGCCTGGTCAATCAGCTCCTGCATAGTCCTACCATCCACACCCATCAGATCAGCCATCTCCATAGCAGCCCCTTCTTCAAGAAGTTCTTTAGATAGCTTTTGCATTTTAACACCGTCTTTTAGTAACTTATCAGCTACTTGGTCTTGTAACGCTGCTAGTTCAGATGTGTTAAGACCTTCAGTTAATTTCGCTAAATCTTTAACAGGTCCTTTAACAGCTGCTTTTCCACCTATCTTAAAAGATGTAGCGTCTGTTTGTTTAACAAGCTTACTTACAGTATCTTTAAATTGAGGTAATTCGGTTGTAGCTTCCAAACCCCTAAGAGATGTCTGTCTTTGTGTCTTTATATTACGCTGTTTAAGAAAGTCGTTGAATATCTTCTGCCTTTGATCGATTCCTAACTTAGCTTTAAGAGATTCAAACATATCTTTAAAAAGTATAGCTATGTCTTGTGCTACTCTCTTAAAAGTACCTGTTGGTGCTAAATCACCCTCTCCCATTTTCTTAAACCAAGCGTCAGTCATTTCTTCCGCAAAGTATTCGTCTATATCTTTAAATCTATAGTTCTTTGAATTAAAATCACCTCGCTTACCTCTAAGAAACTTTTTTAGTTCTGAAGGAATATCTTTAACTTGTACAGTAGCTACATCAAAAGGGTTGTCTAAATCTGCGACATCTATACCAAAACTTTGTATGTACTTGTTACGCTCTCTGTTAAACTGTTTTGTTAATCTATCTAAATCTCCTGTGGGTAAATAACGACTAAGGCTATGCCACAACTCGTGCACCATAACTCTTTTTAAGGATCCTTCTTCTAGTACAGATTTTCTTATTTTTAGTAGATTACTACCAAACTCAAATTGACCTGCAGCTGGTATTTTATTAGTAATCATAGGTTGTGCTACATCGCTAAATAACCTAGTGCCGATTACATCTATAAATTTTTCTACATCTTTTACATCATCTGGATCAGCTGCTTTTAAAACATCAGGTCTTCTTAATCTTTTTATTATGTTTTTAGCACCTCTAGGAATAACATCTAGCATTCCAGCGTCTTCATAACTTTGATATGGAGGAGGTCTATTAGATTCAGCTTCCTCTAAGTACTTCCATAAATCAGACACATCAGGGGGAACCAATTCATCTACCTCTTCTACTCGCTCTCTCAACTCAGCTGCTTTAACTCTTTCCTTTACATCAGCTGTCCTCATACCATTAAGCACTCGTATGTCGGCTTCTTTACCTTCTATCCTACGTTGAAGTATTGCTATAGAAGAATCCTCCATCCCGGTTGTTTCACCTACTTCTTGTTTCTTCAATAACTCATCTAGACGAACTTTATCTTCATCTAACTCTTTTTGTAGGATTGTGATGTCGTCGGTGAAGCTCGGAAGTTCAGCCACAGATTCAAAAGCATTAACACCTTTTATTTGATCTTGGTATTCTAAAGATGCAGAAACAACAGCGTCTTCTTTACTAGCTCCACCGTTGAGTTCTTTAGTATATCTTTTACTAGCTTTTAATCCTGAAGAAAATACTTTAAACAATGCACCTACTCCAGCGTCAATCATAACACCTTCTAGTACATTCTTCATTCTACCCTCTAACTCGCTATCGTCTGGATCAGCTGCTAGATATTGAGTGACTGCGTTATTGAGAGCTGGGTTATCTACTTCTTTTAACAAGTTAGACAGTCTCTCTTGCTGCCCGTCAAACGCTACAAAATTAGTAGCTACATCAGTAGCTAAATAACCTTGTGGTTTTAAATCTAATAGTTTACCTGGTTTTACACCTTTAGCTAGTTTACCTGCTTTACTTAGTCCTTTTCCGATAACACCAAATGGTAATGCATACTGTACTATACCTGCTGTTAAATCTCCCGCTAAGGTTTGAGGACGCTTAAAGAATCTTTCCTCATCCCAATCAGGCAGTACATCAAACGAAAGAAAATCACCTAAGTTATATACACCATGAGCCATATCCTCTAGACCAGCGGGTACTCCGCTTATAGCGTCTAACATATAATCAGTAACGCCAAACTCTTTAGTCTCAGCTGGGTTGTATTCTAACTTAAAATTTTCTAACTTCATGTGTTATTAATCTTTATAAATTCTTTGAGATATAGCAGCTTGCTTCCTGATGAAATCACCTAATAGTTTCTGATCTTGTGGGTTGTCTGGGTCAAGCTCAACATCATATAAAGCTTCAAATAGAGATTGTTCTTGTGGGAACTCTTCTGGTGCAGTACCTGCTATTTCAGTTAGTCTCTCTTTCGATATTAAAGGAAATACACTAGCTAAGTTTTTAACAGCTGCTTTATCTATTTTAATTTCTTTTGATACACTTTGTACGCCTGGTACTCTAGCAATTGCACCTAAATCCGCAAAACCAGTTCTACTTATTATTTCATAACTAGCTTGTTCTGCTTTTTTGGCTGTAGTCTTTATTGTTTTAGAGGGAACACCACCAAAAGATATAGTAATACTTCCCTTTTTAATACTTTCAGGAGTGTACAAGCCTTTAGCTAGTGAGTATAAAGCTATTTTATTTTTAGCAGCTTGTACTTGTTCTGGTGTTGATTGGCTCGATTGAATTGTATTAAGAGTATTTTGAATCTTATTCTTATAAGTAAAAGGAGGAATCAATCCTTGCTCACTTGTTGTTTCTAATTCCTTGACTATATCAGTCGGATCATCTCCGTCCCGCATAGCCTTCTCTAAATCAATAAAGTCAGCATCAAAAGTTAAGCCCTTAGATATACTCCTACTAAAGCCGTACATATCATAATAATCACTAAGTTTGTTACCTGGTGCTACAAATGATTCGGGGTCAGTACTTTCTTCTTCTATTTGTGTTTTGTATGTTTTCTCAGTTTCTATTAGAGGTTTTAAATCTTGAGAAGAAGTAGTTAATTTTTCGTTGTATTCTCGTAAGTAAAAATCATCCCAAGCTTTCATGTGCTTCATTTGTTCTTGGAATTTAGATGTAGTAATAAGTTCACCGTTAACGTCAGTAAATGTACCAGTGCTCATTTCTAGTATCTTTTCATCTCTCTTACGAGCCATATCTACTAATAGATTATTAGCTAAGTTGGTGTATCTAGGATTAACAATAGTCTTACCAGAATTGAAATCTACTTCGCCTACGGATTGTTCAAAGCTTTGTATTATCTGCTGATAACGACTTCTAAAAGCTTGAGGACCAGTGTAAGCTCTAGCGTATTTCTCTTTGAATAATATGTAATTCTCATCGCTAGGCATCTCTAGTCTTTTCAAAGCGTTTTGCACTAAAGCAACACCATCAGAACCTCTAACCATTATATTGTTAGATGTCTGTAATTCTTTTAAAAGATAAGCTTCCGCGTCTTCCTTATTTTTTATTACTGTACCATCTTCTGCTGTATATCCTTCTTCAGTTCTAATAGCTAGACCTATATCTACCGCTAACTCATCATATTCCCTAAGTTGTTTTTTAGAATCAGCAACTAGACGAGCGTCACTACTTACTTCCATGTCATCTATATTTTGCCTAAGTGCTGCTTCTTCAGCTGAGTACATACCAAACACATCGTCATCCTTGATGTCTGGATCGCCCATCTTAGTAGTACCTGCTTTTAGGTTAGATGTATATTCTTGAAACTCTCTAGCAGCCTCAAAGTTACCACGACTAGCGTGTAATAACACAACATCGTCTCTTAACTTTTTTAACTCACTAGGTGTAAAGGCTCCTTCATTCTCAGCCCACCAATTAGTTATAGCTTCAGGGTCTGCTATTTCACCGTTAACTAAAGTAGACGCATTAAACAAGACGGACTTACCTGCTCTATTTAATTCTGACCTAGCTTGTGCGGTTGCGAGGGAATCGTGTGCTAATGTATATCTTCTTGTTGTTTCTCTGATAGAACCTTCAAAACCTTCGTTAACAAAAGTACTTTGTAGAGAACCATATTGATTGCGTAGATTATCTTTAACACCAGCTATCAATTCGTTTATATCTGCATCTGAATTAGCTGGGTCTTCTACTTGAGCTTTAAGCTGTCTTTCGTAGTCGTCGTGTAACAACGCACCTACAGCTTGCATCTTCCTCTTCTGATTCAACGGAGAAGTCAACCAACCCATAGCACCTCGTCGTACTTGCTTGTCTAGTTCTCCCTCCGTTTGTTTGAGCATAGCTTGCACTTCTTCCGGACTCTTCCGTGCTAGATCCTCTTCAAATATTTGTGCTTCTTGTTCTGCGACTCCGATGTACTGCTGAAGGGTAGGATTAACCTGTGACAAAGCACCCGCTAAATCCTGTAGCTTATTACGACCAGCCCTCTGCACTTGAATGCCGTACTGACCTGCTCGTTGAATGGTAGGCTGAATACCAGGAGCAACATCCCCTAGTCCTTGTACTTGTACTCGTTCTCTAGCCATTATAGTATCTTGTACCCTCCTCCGATTTTAACATTAGACCTACCAATTGCTTTTGGAGCTGTGTAAGATTGTAAAGCGGAAGAACCCCCACTGCCTCCCATCATGCTTTGCATTTGTAGTCCTGTACGGTAACCACTCATAGCTTGTTGAGCACCTTGTAGTACAGCTCCTAAAACACTAGGTCTATCAATAGGTTGGTTAATTCCGATCTGACGTTGTTGTGTAGCAAACCCTGCTTGTTCAAGTCCTAAGCCTGTACCTAAAGCACCTAGCTCTTGCTGTCTTAATAAAGCACTACGATACCCAGCTTCTTGCCTCATATAGTCACCCATCAACGCTTGAACAGACGCACCTGCTACTCCTGCTTCTCCAGCAGATACTCTAGCTCTAGCAAGTGCTGCTTGTGATTTACGACTGACTTGTTCAAGTTCCCGTCCAACAGCTTCCTGTTCCTGTGCTTGACGCATACGCATCGAAGTTTGTTCCTGTTGAAAGCGTAGACGTTCAGCTTGTGAAGCTCGTGCTTGCATCGCTTCCTGTGTTTTAGCTTGCTGTTGTTGTCCTGCAAATTGCATTCCGACATTCAAGCCACTAATAACCGCTAATGCTGCTGGATGACACATATCAATTACTTCCTCTCTAATATAAATGACAGATAGCCGTCGTACTGACAATCGTTAAACTCAGCACCTAACCA
>Ga0208428_1000768_pt1 | contig 14166 bp, 9 predicted proteins | sample DEB08_DNA_11_FD_184535 | JGI IMG/M metagenome (GOLD analysis project Ga0208428, IMG submission 184535) | Aqueous microbial communities from the Delaware River and Bay under freshwater to marine salinity gradient to study organic matter... | ecosystem: Environmental > Aquatic > Marine > Coastal ... | reverse complement strand
GATATTACACTTAAATCTAAATACCCTACACCTACTAATCTGATCTCTGCAGATTGGGAGGGAGATTATAATCCTAAATTCTACAAACGTGTCTAATTACATCCATCCTATTACGTTAGAGGCTGCTTATCAGGTGGCTTCTAATCTACGTCAGGATGACCTGAGAGAGTGCGTAGAGGGTCATGGTATACAACCTACCATAGACATACCTCTCGCCTCTCTGGAGGGCTTCTGTCGATACTTTACGGTGCCTAACGGCGAGACCGCCGGTATTGTCGGCATCAATAAAGATAAGATCTGGATGCTTACTACACCTGCAATCCATGATTACCCTATCACGTTTGCTCGTGAGGCTAAACGCTTCATTGACTCACGTACTGAACCATACCTGTGGAACGTAGTGGACAAGCGTAACACAGTACATATAAAACTTCTTAAGTTCTTAGGGTTTAGTTTCCATGAAGAACTATTGTTTGGTCCGAACAACTTACCCTTTATTCGATTTAGCAAATGGTTATCAACCCATTAACTCTTGGTTTGGTTACGGGTGGTCTAGGTGCCGCTCAATCTCTTCTAGGATTCTCATCCGCTCAACAACAAACTGCTCAACAAAACAAACAAATACAGGAACAGTATCGACAGCGGTTGCGCATTCAAGCAATGCAAGACGTGCAACGCTTCGGTCAATATAACCTTAAAGTAGCGTCTTACAAAGACCAACTCGTTAACCTAAATAAAACTTTTGGTAGAGGTGGTCTACAGGATGTACAAGAACAGCTTCGTATCAATCAACTTGAGAAGCAACAACGGTTTGCAGCCCAAACTGAAAACATTAATCGTACACGTGCTCTTGGTAAAATAGCTGCAAGGGGTCAACAAGGCGCATCTGCTGCTAGGATGCAAGCACTTGAAGGCGCTCAGTTTGGTAGACAAGCTGCTGCACGTCAAGAACGTATGCTTGGTGAATACTATGCATCTGAACTGAGGGGTCAAGCACGGACTCAACAGCTTGAAGCAGCACAAAAGGCAGCATATAGTCAAGTTGCTTATGCTCCTACTAGAACTCCTGCACCACTAGCACCTACTATGCTTCAAGGTCCTAGTACTGCTGGTTTGTTTGCTAACTTGGCTGGTAATGTGCTCAGCGGTGTGACTGCTGGTTTCGGTCAAGCTAACTTTGAAAAGCAGTTGGCAAGTAAGAATCCAAATGAAACCAGTGTTCCTAACTATAACTTTGACCTATTAAACAATGCTTTTGGAGGCTAATCTAAGTAATCATGGAACAACTTAATTATCAACCAGTATCGTTTCAAGGCATTGTTCCACAGTTGGATGTAGGTGATCCCAGCTCATCTTTTGTGGCTTCAATGCAAGGTGCTATTGCTGGTGAGCAAGCTAATCTACAGCAGATGGCTCGTAATGCTCAGGTTGAAAATATGAACCTTAAGACCAAACTTGATGGTCTTCAATCTTTAGCACAGATTTCTGGTAAAGCATACGAAACTTATGTTAACATCAGCAACCAAAACCTTAAAAACAGGTTAGCTGAAAAATTTGCTCAAGGGCAAAAAGACGGTTATGAGAATTATAGAAATATTGACATTAAACCTTACGAGCAAGATGAAAAAGAAGCTAGTGATGCTCAACAACAAGTTGGTGAAGCTACAGCAGTAGAGGTTAATAGCGACAAAGAACCTGATGTTCAAAAAATTGCGGCAGCAGGTCAATTACGTAACTCTATCGGTTTAGATGAAATTGTTTATCGTAATGGACTGACTCAAGCAGCTTTGTTAAGCTATAGACCTGCTTTAGAAAACTGGGTTTCTAAAATTCCAAACTTACAACCAGATAAGTATAATGACATGGTTGACGAGTTTAATAGACGTTGGGGAGCATCAACTGGTTTGGCACTAGCTAACGAGCAGTTCTTAGCTAAATACGTTCATCCTGAAATTAACAAACAAATAATTCAACACAAAGATCAATTTACTCGTCAATGGAATGCTAGTCATGCCGATAAACAAACTGTAATTTTACAGCAAAGGTTAAAAAATGGAGAAATAACTCCTAGTTCTTTTTTCTTACAGATAACTGGACTAACTAAAAGTGACGGTAAAACTTTAAAAACGTATGAAGATGGGTGGGAGGCGCTTAGTCAAGCTGAATTAACTGAAACAGAGCTTGAAAAAATTGGTAACGATCCTTTTAAATTAACTGGTAAACCTTATTCAGCGCATCCACGTTTCCAACGTTTAATTAGAGAAGCTCGTAATCGCCGGATTACAGCGGATACTCTTAGGAGAAAAGAGCAGGATATTTTGTCACGAGATGGGTTTAGTGATGTTGATTCTTTGGCATCAGGAGCGGCTGAACGAGATAGACAACTTGCAATAGGTGTAGATCCTGACATTGTAGAAAGTAACTACAATACTTTCCGGCGCCGTTCAAGTGAAGCAGTTGAAATCCGTGAGTGGACTGATAAAATCAACATTTGGTTGAATAATAATCCTGATAAAAAGATTCCATATGATGTAATTGCTGACGCACCATTTCAAGTGAAGCAGCAATTCAAAGGTCAGATGGAACCTGATGCTAACGCTGCAACTACTGAAGAGCTGATCAGAGATAGTGATCAGTTTAAAGCTCTTACTAAAGATATGGAAGCAACAATGGTGAAGGTTGCTGGTCAGGATGTTATTAAGCTTTCTGATTTGGCGACTGGCGGTGTTGGTCCTACTAATTTGCACTCATACAAAAGTGAAGCACTTACAAACATTGCCCAACGGGCTCAAGTGCTTATGCTTGGTGAAGAAGGCATGAATCTTCAAGATGCACTGACAACAGCAAAACAAGAATGGGTTGAAAATGCCAAAGCACTTAACGAACAAGGTAAGTATTTTGATAAAAACACCAACAGCTTTGTACAGCAAAGAGCCAATGTTGGTCTTACTCAAGCTACACGTATGATGGCTCAGCAGTTGGAACAAACAACACTCCAAGATCTTTCTAAAGGGTTGTATGAGTCTGACTACACTCAACCTCCCGTACAAGGTAGGTACAGTGAGCGTGTACGTTTCTTGGCTAGGAGGTATGGTATGCGTCCTAAAGAAATTGTAGACACGGCACGTCAACAACAAGGGCTACCAGCGTTGAACAGTACACCTGTCGATGATATTCTTGGCATGGTAGATCCAGTTATGGATAGAAGAATCAATTCTCTTGATACTTCTTCAGCAACTGCCGCCATTCGTGCTCAAATTAGATCAAATCAAAGGTTGTCAGGAAGTGCAAAAGATAGAACTATTGCAGTTGGTCAACAACTATTAACACTTGGTATTACTGGTATCTGGCAGCACCCTGATTTTGAGTATCACTCTGGGTTTACTGGAAGTGGTAAAGAACGTGTAATGCCGAGGAGTGGGGGTTATCATCCTCGTAATGAAGCTCTTGACATTGGTCTAAATGGTAATGGTAAAAGAAAATTGGATTTAGTGTACGCTTATCTTCTCAAAAACAAAGAACGATTTGGTATTGCTGAATTAATCTGGGATCCATATAATCTCCGCAAAGATAATCATGACACTCATGTACACGTTTCATTTGAATAATTATGAATGAAGAAGATATGCTGCAGCTAGCAGAGAGTATGTCACCCACCCCTGACTACACTGCTGCTGCACAAGAAGCTGAGTCTAAGGACCAGTTAACTGAACAGGTCGAACAACAAGACCAAGTTCAAAAGGATAAACAAAAAGCTGAAGAGGATTCACAGGGCGCCTACGGGTGGTCTACAAAGAAAACTGGTATCCGTGACCTTGAAGTTGACGCTGATATGAGTGCCATTGCGGAAGATCCTCGTTCCGCTACAGAGTATTTTACAGCACCAGCAACTGGTATTTTGGATACTTTGGTTGGTGCTTATAACATGGTTATGCCTGGTTATGACTTACCAACACTACCTAAGTATCAAAACGAAGGTGCACAATTAGTTAGAGACTTATCCTCCATTGTCATCCCTGGCATAGGTATGAGTAGTGTTCTCGCTAAAGGTGGTAAAGCAGTTGCTGCTGCAAGAAGTGGTAGACTTGGTGCATTCCTACGTGACCCGTTTGTCGCCTGGGCAGGCAGTAACGCAGCTAATATTGGCGGTGGTGCTGTTGCTGACCTTGCTGCACCTGTTCAAGGTGATGTAGAAGGTCAAACTGCTTTAGGTACTATTAAAGAAACCTTTCCAACTTGGATGGGTTGGATTCCAGACGATCTAGTGGTGCAAGAAGGAGACAACACAGACACTGTTCGGCTGAAGAATATTACCGAAGGTGGTATGTTTGGTGCCGTTGGTGGGTTGATTGAAGGTCTTGGACAGCTTAGTCGTGGTCTACGTGGCATGGATTCTGCTACTAAATATGTACCTAAAAATGAACTTGCTGAACAATACTTTGCTAAGAATCAACCAACAGTAAACCTTGATGTGGATGAAACTGTTGATAATGCTCTTTTTAAAGTAGAAGGGGCTCGTTCAGAAATTGGTGATTACAACACTTACCTTGCAGGATCACGTGGTGAACTAGATGAATCTTCTATTGTTTTTGGTAAGGATGACATCTTGTTTAGCCCTGCTGAAAACGGTATCCGCAGTGTTGATGACATGGGTATTGTTGGTGCTGCAGTTGATGTAACACGCATTGATGGTAACATCGAAACTGTTTATGGTCGTATCCGTAACCCAATGTCTGAAGCTGCTCTTAAGTTTTCATTGAGCGAAACTGGTACTATCCCACGGGTTATGTACGGTTTAGGTGATCAACTTAGATTAGCTGGTGACTTTGATTATGTTACCACTACTGGTAAGTACATCGACAACAGTAAGATTAAGAATACAGTAGATCGTCTCACTGCTGAGATGTTGGATATGAATCCTAATCAGCTTAAGTCAGTGTTGCGTTCTTTTACTAAGATTGAAGAAGGGCTGCCTGTACTTGATAAGACTGCTGAACAAGCTGTTAAAAGGACACTTAACAAAACCCTAAAAGACCTTGCTGATTTAAATCAACTCAGGGCTTATGCTTTGACTGAAGGTGCAATGGCAGGGCAAGTTTCTGACTTTGCTATGCAGATGCGTCTTAATGATGGTACTGAAGGTATGCTACGTACACAAGAGCAGATGCTTGATCGCATTGAGTTCTTGATGGATCTTCGTGGTACAACTACTTACGCAAAGAACAAGCTTGTTCAAGTTGATAATCTAGTCAATAAAATTACTGGCTTAAGTGGTAAAACTGCTGACCAAAAGTATGCTCGTAAGATCCTGGATCAAATGACAGGTGAATATGATGCAAGCTTGGAAGCATTGGAACTTATTCAAGCAGACACACGTGGTATGATGCAAAGTCTACGGCAATTGTCTGTAGAGCGTCCTTTGTTCCTTAAACCATTAGCAATTGCTTACGAGCTTACTGATGGCAACGTGCGTTCTGTTTCTGAACTAAATAACTATCTGCGTCATTCTACTGGTGTTATTAGGAAAGCATTTGTAGATGGTAACCCTGAGATTCCTTCAGTAATTATGCAGGGATTCCACTCTACTATGTTTAACTCAGCTTTGAGTGGTGCTAAAACTCCTATTAAAGCAGTTGTCGGTAACCTATCTACTTGGGTGTTTAAGCCTAGTGCTCACGTCATCGGTGCTTTCATGCAAGGAAACCGTCGTGAGATGGACCGTGCAATGTATGCCTACGGTAGTGTGATGGATACCATTAACAATGCCGGTCAATACATGAAACAGATGTGGGTTAGGTCTGCACAAGACCCCACGGCTATCCTTGGTCGTGATGAGATTGTGTATAAGACTGAAGCTCAGATGGATTTGTTCAAAGCTACTGCAGATGCTGCTGCTGCTGAGGGTAATGATGGACCTACCATTCTTTATGAAATCATGAAGAATCAAAAGGATCTAGCAGAACACCCCTGGTTGCGTATTGGTAACCGTACAATGGGTACTCAAGATGCTTGGCTGCAAGCTGTTAATGGACAGATGATTGCTAGGATGCGTGCTTATGATAAAGTTACGGAAAACGGCTTGAAGCCTTTTAGTAAAGCTGATGCTGATAAAGCAGCTAAAGAGATTTACAATCAAATGTTTGACGAAAAAGGCATCATCAAAGACGAACAAACTCTTAGTATGACAGCTGATCAAACATTTAGTGCTGACAATCCTATTTCTAAAGGATTCCAAGAGATCTCACAACGTATTCCTGGTCTTAAACCATTCTTGATGTTTACTAGAACTCCTGTAAACTCACTAAAATATGGTGCTTCTTTCCAACCTGTTGGTGCTTTTATCGACAAAACTAAGAAGTTTGATCTTCCATTTGATGAGCAACCTTTTGTTAAGGTAGAACGCCTCCTTCAAGAGGAAGGTGTAGACATTGCTAAAGTAGATCCTCAAGCTGAGTACACCCGCCTTCGTAATGAATACAAAGGGCGTGCAGCTCTTGGTGCTAGCTTTGTGATGCTAGGTGTCTACGGATACCTGTCTGGTAATATCACTGGTCGTGCTGGTCTTTATGATAGAACCAAGCAACAGGCACGTGTAAAGCAAAATCAATGGAAACCAATGACAGCTTTTGGTGTTTACTACGGTGATATACCTGCTGTTTCTGATTGGCTTGCTTTGACTGTTGATGTTTTAGACAATGCTAATTCACTACAGTCTTATGATGTTGAGGAGACACTACGTGCTCTTGGACATATCATTGGTGCTAACATTTCTGAACGAACTACTCTGCAAAATGTAGAACAGTTTAGTGATGTTCTAAGTGGTAACCCTGCTTCTATCCAACGTTGGGCTTCTAACGTGACATTTACTAGTCAGTTTAAAGTTGCAGGTGCATTGGGAACTATGAATCAATTGATGTCACCACAACTAAAAGCAGTAGAAAATAACTTCTATCAACTGATGTCTAACCGTATTCCTGGTAAAACAGGTTTGCCTGATAAATATGATTGGATTGATGGTGGTAAAGTAAACGAACTTGGAAACCCCCTGCATCGTATCTACAATGCACTAAGTCCTTTTGCTTATCATGAACGTCCTAGTGAAGTTAAAGAGTACCTAAGTCAAGTTGAGTGGGATGGTCATCCTGGAGCACGTTCTAGATCTGATGGTGTTCCATATACTAAAGCCGAGCAAGAACAAATCAATCAACTTATGGGTGAAGATGGTTATTTCCGTAAAGAAGTTAAACGTATTATGAAAGCGCATCCTGCTGAACAAGTACGTAAACTATTCTTTGAAGCCCGTAGTGCTGGTTTAAGTCCAGCTATTGATGACATTGATACTGTTCATAATCAACTCGACATGGCACTTGTTAGAGCTAAGGCAAGAGCTGAGTTGAAACTACCTGAGTTGATGGCTAAAAAACGTGAGGAAGCTACACGCCTTAAAGGCTCTAAAGCTTATGTAAAGCGTGGCGACATTGAAGGCGGTATACGCTTTCTAAACGACATGCAAAACCAGTCTTATTAATAAATTATGCCATACTCTAATCCGTGTGATTCGACTAAAACTGAATACCAAGGAGACGGTTCCACTACACTGTTCTCCTTTTCATTTGAATATGCAGAACAATCTGATGTAAAAGTTTATCTTTGGAATGACACTCTTTATGAGCTAAACACTGATTGGACGTGGGCTAATGCCACTACAATTCAATTTAATTCAGCCCCTCCCGCACCTAACCCTGCGGGAGTCAATAACATTAGGATTGTTCGTGAAACATCTATTGATCCTCTAAGTGCAACGTTTTACCCCGGTGCATCTATTAAAGCCAAGGATCTAAACGATAACTTTGAGCAACTTCAGTTTGCTATTGAAGAAAATCGTTGTATTGCTGATCAAGAAATTGATGCAGATAAGATCCCTGATGGTCTTATTACTACCGACATGCTTGCAGACGGAGCTGTAACTACTCCTAAACTTGCAGACAGCGCAGTTACTACTGTTAAACTTGCAAATGATGCAGTAACAACAGCCAAACTTGTTGACAATGCTGTTACTACTCCTAAAATTATTGATCTTGCTGTTACTGAACAAAAGATTAATACTGGTGCTGTAACAGAAAACAAGCTTGCAGATTGCTCTGTTACTACTCCTAAAATTTGTGATGGAGCTGTTACTGAAGCTAAACTTGACCCAACAATTATTGAAACTCTTGATGCTCAAGTAACTGCAGCACAAACTGCGGCTACTACTGCTCAAGCCGCTGCTAACTCTGCTTTGGCAGCATACGATAATTTTGATGATACTTATCTTGGAGATAAAGCATCAGATCCTACAACTGATAATGACGGCGATCCGTTGAATGCAGGGGACCTTTACTTCAATACGACCGATGAGGTCATGAAGCTTTACACTGGTACTCAATGGGTTGCTGCATATGTCAGTGGTGATGCTATTAATATCGGCTATGATAACAGTACAAGTAATTTAGCTGCAACTAATGTCCAATCAGCTATTGATGAACTTGACTCTACTGTAGATTCTCTTGATTCTGTTGTTGATGATGCGCTTAGTGGTGTAGTTAATGCTAATCCTGTTTTTTGGAAGCGTTCCGGCACAATAGTTTATCCTATTAATGATGGAGACGGCGCGTATGCTGAGACTTTTAGTTCTTTTCCAACTACTGCTACAGATTACGCCCTAAATGTTTTTGACGGTACTACAGTAAATGGGCATACAAAACTTGCTGTCAGCAACACAGGTGTAGTAAAAATTGGTGATGCCATTGAAAATGGAACTGTTGGTATTACACTAAACCCTAATGGTAATGCTACTTTTGATGGTAATATTACTGTTACTGGTGATGTAGATGGTCGAGATGTCTCCGTTGACGGTGCCAAACTAGACGGCATTGAAGCCGGTGCAACTGCTGATCAAACGTCAGCTGAAATTAAAGCATCTTATGAAAGTAATAACGATACTAATGCTTTTACTGATGCTGAAAAAACTAAGCTAGCAGGAATCGAAACTGGTGCAACCGGTGATCAAACTGCAGCCGAAATTAAAACTGCATATGAAAGCAATGCTGACACTAATGCTTACACAGATGCTGAAAAGACTAAGTTAGCTGGGATTGAAACTAACGCTACTGCAGATCAAACTGCTAGTGAAATTAAAACTCTGTATGAAAGCAATAATGATACCAACGCATTTACTGATGCAGAACAGACTAAACTTGCAGGCATTGCTGCAGGTGCTGAGGTCAATGTAGACACCGATCTTAGTTATACTGCAAGTACCCGAGTACTTTCTTCAAGTACAGGTGCAGATGTAACGCTTCCTGAGGTAGTTGCCAGTGGAGACTCCGGTCTTATGACTGGAGCTGACAAAGCTAAACTTGACGGTATTGATATAAGTGCAGATGATGATCAAGACGCTTCTGAAGTTCCTTATGATAACAGCACTAGCGGTTTAACAGCTACTGATGTTCAGGCGGCTATTGACGAACTCGATAACACTCTCGATAATGCTGGAAGCGGTACTAACTCTCTTGTTTTCTGGAGTCGTTCTGGTACCACCGTTACAACTATTGCCAGTGGAGATGATGTTTCTATTACCGGCGATGTTTTAGTATCTGGCACAGTTGATGGACGTGATGTAGCTGCTGATGGCACCAAGCTTGACGGTATTGAGTCAGGCGCGACTGCTGATCAGACCGCTGCAGAGATTAAAACAGCATACGAAAGCAACAACAATACAAACGCTTTTACAGACGCAGAGCAAACTAAGCTGAGTGGTATTGAGACGGGAGCAACTGCAGATCAGACCGGTGCTGAAATTAAAACAGCTTATGAAGGTGAAGCTGATACTAACGCATTTACTGATGCTGAAAAGACAAAACTGGCTGGGATTGCAGCTGGGGCTGAAGTTAATGTTGACACTGATTTGAGTTACACCGCCTCAACGCGGGTTTTAGCCTCCAGTACCGGTACAGATGCAACTCTTCCTGAGGTAGTTGCTGGCGGTGATTCTGGGCTTATGACCGGCTCTGATAAATCTAAACTTGACGGAATCGAGACTGGTGCTACTGCAGATCAAGACGCTTCTGAAGTCACTTATGATCCTTCTACCAGCGGCATGACTGCTACAGACCTGCAGGATGCTATTGACGAGCTTGATAACCGTCTGGATAACTCAACTAGCACGGGAACCTCTGGTCCTGTCTTCTGGTCCCGTAGCGGAACAACTGTCAGTCCTATCAACTCCGGTGATGATGTTTCTGTAAATGGGGACATCTCAGTTACCGGTACTGTTGATGGACGTGATGTAAGCGTTGACGGTGCAAAACTCGATGGTATTGAAGCTAACGCTGATGTAACTGATGCAACCAACGTTGCAGCAGCAGGTGCAGTAATGGAATCTGACACCACGACAGCTTCTATGTCGTTTGTTATCGATGAAGACACGATGGTGTCTAACTCCAGTACTAAAGTACCTACACAGCAGTCAGTCAAGGCTTATGTAGATGCTGAGGTTGCTGGTGTTGTAGATGCCGCCCCAGGCACTTTAGATACCCTTAACGAGCTGGCAGCAGCATTGGGAGATGATCCTAACTTTGCTACCACCGTCACTAATAGTATCGCTGCGAAACTGCCACTAGCAGGTGGCACGATGACTGGCAACATCGTTATGTCTGGCAGTCAGACTGTTGACGGACGTGATTTGTCTGTTGATGGGTCGAAACTTGACGGTATTGAATCTGGAGCTACTGCTGATCAGACTGCTGCAGAAATCAAAACTGCTTACGAAAGCAATAACAATACCAACGCCTTCACTGATGCTGAGAAAACCAAGCTGAGTGGTATTGCTGCAGGCGCTGAAGTCAATGTTCAGAGTGATTGGAACGCTACTTCTGGTGACGCTTTAATTCTTAACAAGCCAACTATCCCCACCAACAATAACCAACTAACTAACGGTGCTGGTTATATTACATCTTCAGGTTCTATTACAGGTAATGCTGCCACTGCCACAAGACTGCAAACTAGTAGAAACATAAACGGTGTTGGGTTTAATGGCACCGCAAACATCACAGTCGAACCTTATGTTGAGCAAGACCTAAACAGTAACGCTTCCCGTTACTTAACTTTTGTTGATTCTTCTACTGCTGGGTATCAACGACAAAACGTCGATACTGGGCTTACCTATAACCCTTTTTCTAACACGCTATCTACAGTTAATTTCAGTGGTAACTTAACTGGGACTGCCACAAATGCAGGGCTACTTAATAATCAGCTTGGTTCTTATTACCTAAATTATAATAATTTTACTAACACACCAACTATCCCGACTAACAATAACCAGCTTACTAATGGTGCTGGTTATGTCACTAGTAGTGGTAACACTGTTATCGGAACGGACAGTGACATTAACTTCTCTGGTGCAACCGTACTGGCAACAGCTTCATTGACTGATGGAGTCTGGACTTCGTTCACCAGCAGAACCCTTACACTAGCCAACCTTGGTTACACTGGAGCGACTAACGCAAACTACATCACAAACAATAACCAGCTGACAAACGGTGCTGGCTACGTCACTTCTAGCGGTAGCGTTAGCTATGCGACCGATGCAGGTTATGCGACCAATGCAGGTAACGCTGATACCGTAGACAGTCTTCATGCAAGTAGTTTCCTTCGTAGCGATGCTGCTGATACTTCTACACAGCGTATCGTTTTCCAAGCTAACGAGACAAATAACTGGGATACAATTGCAACAGGTAGCGGCAATTTAGGTTGCCTCGAAGTCAAGAATAACGGGTCAGGCACTGACGCCTTCGTGGCTTTCCACGTTGGAGGTGATTATGCCTGCTATTTCGGACTTGACGGTGGAACCAACAAGCTGTCGGTTGGTGGTTGGTCCATGGGAGCTAATTCCTACGAGATTTATCACTCAGGAAACAAGCCTTCGCTTGCAGCTCTTGGATACACGGGTGCAACCAACGCGAACTATATTACAAACAACAACCAACTGACCAATGGTGCTGGTTACATCACAAACTCTGGCGGTACAGTATCTGCTACGGCTAACACAATTGTAAAGAGGGATGGTTCAGCTGACATCAACTGCCGTCTGCTTCGACCAAACTATCAGAATCAAACAAGTATCTCTGGTGCGATTGCTTTCCGAGTCAATAACGGCTCCGACAATTATCTCAGGTTCTGTTCTAATGGTGCCGCCATTCGCTCATTTATCGGAGCTGGGACTTCAAGTTTCTCGGGTTCATACAATGACCTGACTAACAAGCCAACCATTCCGACCAACAACAACCAGCTCACAAACGGCGCTGGATACATCACGAACGCCAATGGTGGCAACGCAGCAACCCTTGACAGTATTGACAGCAGTCAATTCCTTCGTTCAGATGTCGCAGACCAGAAGACCAGTGGAACGCTCCGATTCAATAATAACGTTAAGTGTTCTTTTGGAAATGGTGATCATGCGCAATTTTACCATAATGGATATGGTGATTTCTATTTAGACCTGGACAATGAGGTCAGTGTTTTTAACATCCGTTATAACCAGAACGCGAGGTTTATGTTTTGGCCTTATTCGGGTGACATGGAGATTGGCGGACAGTACTATTCATTTTCTGACATTAACCTGAAGGAAAACATCGAGGTTATCCCAAATGCTCTCGATAAAGTTTCTGAGATTCGTGGGGTCACTTACAACCGTAATGACCTAGAAGATGACACCCGTCATGCCGGTGTTATCGCGCAGGAAGTTGAACAGGTCTTGCCTGAAGCTGTCAGAACTGATCGAAACGGTATTAAATCAGTTACCTATGGAAACATGGTTCCCTTGCTTGTTGAAGCCATTAAAGAACAACAGGCTACGATTGAAACCCTAACCCAACGCATTGAAGTTCTTGAAGGAGGTAACTGATTATGGCACTTCAATCATCTTGACCAATTTTACTGGATTTGGTTCTATTACTTTTTAATTTAAACTTTTTATTGGAGAACTACAATGATCACCCTTATCCGTCCAATCCTTTTTTCTTTCCTTCAATCTGAAAAAGTCAAACTTCTTATTGTAGATATGTTGACTAAACTTGCTGAGTCTACCGATAATGATATTGACGACAAAGCAGTTGAATTTGTTCGTAACGGTCTTTTCCCGAATAAGTAATGGACTTAGGTGAGCCGCCGGTATTTCCGTCTATAAGGCTCCCTGAGCCCCTTCAATTACCTGTTCCGGTACTGGAGGTACCAAGGGCTGATTTGCCCTCTTACAAGCCGCTTGTGGTGCCTCCTAGCGACCTTAGACCACCACCGGGGATTGAGTCAGAACAAAAGGATGAACCTCCTAAGCAAACATTACCACCTACTCCACCAATACCTATACCACAAATACCTCAACCTCCTGAGGTAACTACAGTAGATATACCTGGTACTGATATTGAAGTACCTGTACCTAGTGGAGAGATATTGGTTACAGCTGCTACAACAGCTTTTGTTTCAGTTGCTGCCACCCTAACCGCTACTTCTCTGTTTAAACATTGTGTATCTTTATTTAAACCAGTATTTAAACAGGCATGGAACAAGATAACAAAAAAGACGGACTCATAAAATTCATTGTCCTTGTCTGGTCCGCCGGACTCCTCACAGCATCATACGCAGGATGGATGAGTAAGATGGATCCTACTTATGTCGCTTCTATTTTAAGTGGCACCTTAGCAACATTTTCAATCACTCGTGAAAAGAATAAATGAAGAAACTTCTTCTATGTTTGCTACTTGCAGCACCTGTATCGGCTCAAACCGTTACACCTAATTTTACACAAGGTAGTATGCAATCTACCTCAACCACTACTATTGATATTGACCGTACTATTGCAACTGAAGTGTACGGCGGAGATTACAAATCATGGTCTGGAACCAACGTAACACCCAGTGGTTCAATCGAAGACGCATCTACAACTTTCTCAGTAACCACTGCTGGAGATCCATTTCAACTGGAGATTGTAAACAGGGTAGCAGGGGTTGTCGAAACAACCGACATCACCGAAACTATCCAACAAGTTACCTCTACTACTTCCTTGTCAGTCTTCTCACAGTAAGCCCAGTTTACGCAGAAGATCCAAAGGTACAGAACACTTCATCACCT
>Ga0208428_1000767_pt1 | contig 14167 bp, 28 predicted proteins | sample DEB08_DNA_11_FD_184535 | JGI IMG/M metagenome (GOLD analysis project Ga0208428, IMG submission 184535) | Aqueous microbial communities from the Delaware River and Bay under freshwater to marine salinity gradient to study organic matter... | ecosystem: Environmental > Aquatic > Marine > Coastal ... | reverse complement strand
GACAAAGTCTCAAAAGGCCTCTGCTGTTGCCAGAAAGAGATCAGCAAGTAATGCAGGGCCAAAACCAACTAACGTAAGGACATAAAATGATGATATGGAAATGGATAAAAAACTTATTTAAACCGAAAAGAGTGTCACCAGACATTACATCGGTAAAACCTAAGGTAGACTTAACAGGTCTTACAAAAGGTGATATAAAAAGATTAAAATCACAAGGAAAAATATAATGCCTAGAAAAGATAGAAAAAGACATGAAAGAATAGATCCTAAAAAAGATTTAAAACTTAGAGATGAGGTTATTGTTGAGCCTTCAAGATCAATGAGGGTAGATACAACTACAAGTGCTTATGGAGATGCAGGTAGAGGTAGACCAGTTCCTAAATATGGTAAGTTTGAAACTCCACCTACTTCAAAAAAACCAGAACCAAGAAAAAATCAGAAAAGATTACCTCCTAAAGAAGATAACTACGGTCAATTTTCAAATGGTGGTGAAGCAAAAGTTAGAGGAATGGGTGCTGCAATCACAGGTGGCAAATTCGAAGGCGTTTTTTAATTGCTTCTTGATTTAAACTAATCTATATAACTGCTATGACCATCAGAGGTGATAGCACAGAATACGAACTACTTAAAAAGTGGTGTGAGACATTACCCTTTTTTACAGAACCTAAATCAGTTACCACATGTGAGATTGGTGTAAGAGAAGGTTTAGGATCTAAGGTTATAATGTTAGGTCTCAAAGCTAGAATAGGAAAAATACCTTATCAGCATATTGGAATTGATCCTTACGGTAATTTAAAATACCAACATTACGATAATTCTGGAGAATACACAGCAGATTACACAGACTCCATGAGATTAGAAATGCAAAAAGATTTTTCTGATCATAATGAATTTACTTTCTTTCATATGAAAGATATTGATTACATGAATTACTTTGCAACACAGCCATTAGTATATGACCTGGTGCATTTCGATGGTCCTCACATGACTAAAGACGTTATTAGAGAAGCTGTGTGGTTTGCAGATAGATCTAGAAAAGGAACTAGATTTATTTTTGATGATTATAAAAAATATGGAATGGAAGATATATCCAAAGCACTTGTATATTTTGGATTTAATATTCTAGAGTCTGGAGAAAACAAAATTATGTTACAAAGGTTAAAATAGTGGATATTGATACAATATCACTTGTTCAGAAAAAAATTAAATTAGAAATCGAGAAACTAAAATCATACGCTATATATAGTGTTGACACCATGGAGAAACTACAATATGTTAGGGGTCAAATCAGATCATTAGAAGATCTGCAACAGAGTCTTAAAGACCTGCTGTCAACAACGGAGTATGAAGATGAAGTCCACGGAGACACCGAAACGGACTGAAGCTCTTCTTGATGCCTACAAGGCAAAAGATGAAGTAGAAACAGTCCTTGATCCAAAAGCGATCGACAAATCAACATTAGATAAATTACCAACACCAACTGGATACAGACTTTTAGTTCTGCCTTTTGCAGGACCAAAGAAAACCAAAGGTGGTTTGTGGTTATCTGATACAACGCAAGAAACAATACAAATGACTACAGTGTGTGGTCTTGTGCTTAAAATGGGAGACCTTTGTTATCACGACAAAGAAAAATTTCCTAAAGGGCCTTGGTGCAAACTAAATGAATGGATAATTTTTAGTAGGTACGCAGGTTCAAGATTCAAAATAGACGGAGGAGAAGTTAGAGTTTTAAATGATGATGAAGTCATTTCAACTATAAGTGACCCCAACGATATTTTGCACCATTATTAAGGAGGATTAAATGGCTGAAGAAAACAATCAAGCATCTGTTGAAATAGATACAGATGGAGTAAATGAAGAAACAATTAACGTAGAAACACCTCAAGAGGATACAACTGCTTTTGAAAAAAAAGAAGATGTTGATCTTGGGTATACAGATGTATCAAATCAAAAAACTGCTAAAGAACTTTTGAATGAGGCTAAAGCATCTGAAGAAGTTGAACCAAAAGAAACAAAACCTAAATTTGAACAAAGACACGAAGAAACAGATTCGGAATATGCTGACCTAGAAGGCTATTCTGAAAAAGTTCAAAAAAGGATTAAGAAATTAACTTTTCAAATAAAAGAAGCTGAGCGAAAAGAAAGAGCAGCGCTTGATTATGCGAAAGGTTTAAAAAACAAATATGATAATGTTCAAAATCAGTTTGAAGAAACTGATACTAATTATCTAAAAGAATATAATGCAAGAATTGATGCTGAAAGAGATAAAGCAAAAGCTGCATTAAAATCTGCTTATGACTCACAGGATACTGATGCAATTACAGAAGCTCAGGATACTTTGACTAAATTAGCAGTTGAAAAAGAAAAAGTTTCAATGACTCTACAGGACAAAGAGTCAAGGAAAAAAGAAGTAGAATCACAACCTGTTCAAGACTCACAGGCTCCACAACCTCAAATTAGCTATAAAGCACAGCAATGGGCTGAAGATAATAATTGGTTTGGATCTGATAGAGTTATGACTTCTGCAGCTATGGGAATACATGAAGACCTGTTGCAGGAGGGGATTGAATCTGAGAGTGATGAATACTATAATCAAATCAACAAACGTATGAAGGAGTATTTCCCTCAGAAATTTGCTCAATCTTCTGCTGAAGAAACAACTAAAGCTGCACCCGTCCAGAATGTAGCTTCTGTTAGTAGAAGGTCAGGTGGACGCAAGTCTGTGAAACTCACCAAGTCGCAGGTAGTTATCGCTAAGAAATTAGGGGTGCCACTAGAGGAATACGCAAAATACGTGAAGGAAGGAGCTTAAAATGGAAAACTACAAAACTTCACGCGGGTCTAGTACGAGAGAAAAATCAACTCGTAAAAAAGATTGGACTCCACCATCCAGTTTGGATGCGCCAGCTGCACCGCATGGTTATGCACACAGATGGATAAGAACTTCAACTGCAGGATTCGAAGATCCAGGTAATGTATCTAAGAAACTGAGAGAAGGTTGGGAATTCGTTAAAGCCGAAACAATTTTAAGTGAGATCGGTGAACATGACTACCCTGTTATCCATGAAGGAAAACACGCTGGTTTAATCGGAATTGGTGGCCTTGTGTTGGCAAGGATACCGGAGGAGATTTTGAAACAACGCGCTGAGTATTTTAGAAAAATTACTCAAGACAGAACGGACGCGATTGATAGGGATCTTATGAAGGAGCAACACCCGGACATGCCCATTAATATTAATAGGCAGTCTAGAGTTACCTTTGGTGGTAGTCGTAAAAAATAATTTTTTTGCATTACCTACCCGATGTAGCTTGGATAATATAAACATAATAGGAGAAAACAACTATGGCAAACGTAAGTGAAAAGTTCGGTCTAAGACCGTACAGAAAACTAGACGGAACACCATTAGTAGGAGCTCAAAACAGATACACAATTGCTAGTAACTATGGCACTGCAATTTTCCAAGGCGATTTGGTTCAACCAACTGCTGCAGGAAATATTGAAAGACATACTGCTGGTACTAGTGATGCTGTTGTGGGCGTTTTTAACGGAGTGTTTTATACAGATCCAACTACTCAAAAGCCGACATACAAAAACTACTACCCTGGTTCAGTGGTAGCGAGCGACATTACTGCGTTCGTTGTTGATGATCCAGATGCTGTGTTTTTAATGGATGCTGATGAGGCTTTCACAAGAGCTAATCTGTATGCTAACTACTCTGTTACTAACACTACAGGTGTAACACAAACAGGAATATCAAAAGTACAATTAGATGTATCTGCTACAGGTACTGCATCTACATTTGTTGTACAAGCAATTGACATTTCACAGGACCCAGATAATTCTGATACTGCGACTTCAAATGCTAACATTCTTGTTAGAATCAACAATCACTTCTACAGAAGTGGTACAGGTATATAGGATAAAGGAGAATAACTATGGCCATTTCACGATCACAACTAGTTAAAGAACTAGAGCCAGGTTTGAATGCTTTATTCGGCCTGGAATATAGTAGATATGAAAATCAGCATGCTGAAATTTATACTACTGAAACATCTGACAGAGCTTTCGAAGAAGAAGTAATGTTAAGCGGTTTCGCTTCTGCACCAACTAAACAAGAAGGTGCTGGAGTAGTGTTCGATCAAGCAGGTGAAACTTTCACAGCTAGATACAACCACGAAACAATCGCTTTAGCATTTGCTATCACTGAAGAAGCGATCGAAGATAACCTATACGATAGACTTGCGGGCAGATACACAAGAGCTCTTGCAAGATCTATGGCAAATACGAAGCAAGTTAAAGCTGCAAACGTATTGAACAACGCGCAAGTAACAACTGTTACTGGTGGTGATGGAGTATCGTTAATTAACAATGCTCACCCATTAGCAACTGGTGGTACTTTCTCAAACGTTCTTGCAACTGCTGCAGACCTTAACGAAACTTCACTTGAGCAATCATTGATTGACATTGCAGGATTTGTAGACGAAAGAGGTCTAAAAATTGCTGCCTCAGGTAGAAAAATGATAATTCCAAAAGAATTACAATTTACTGCTGAGAGAATCATGAAGTCTCCAATGAGAGTTGGAACTGCTGATAATGACATCAATGCCATCGGTTCAATGGGTATGGTACCAGAAGGTTACAGAGTTAATAACTTTTTAACTGACACTGATTCATATTTCTTGATGACTGACGTACCTAACGGAATGAAAATGTTCGTTAGATCGCCAATCAAAACAGCGATGGAAGGTGACTTCGATACTGGTAACATGAGATTTAAAGCTAGAGAAAGATACTCTTTTGGATTCTCTGATCCAAGATGTATTTTTGGTAACGGAAACTTACCAACTAGTTAATAAATACTAACAGTATTAATTAGAAGGGGCGGTGTTTTACATCGCCCCTTTTTTTATGTATAATTCAAAGACCTAGATTAATTAATTTGTTATGTAGACTGGCTAGGCAGACGGTATAGAGACTACATGGCGAAGGCTATACACAAAGGAGAATATTATGGCTAATACTACTTTTTCAGGACCAGTCCGATCGGAAAACGGTTTTGAATCAATAACAAAAAATGGAACAACAGGTGCAATCACAGTAGGTGCTACTTATGGAGCAACTATAACTGGTGGTGTTCAAGCTTTATCAGGTGCAGGTGCAGCTGATTTAACAAATCTAGTAACAGAACTTACTACAGGAGCAGGTGCTGCAGCAGTAACTTTAGCTGACGGAACTACTTCAGGACAAGTTAAAATCATTAACATGATTGTTGATGGTGGTGGAACTGCAACAGTTACTCCAGATACTTTTGCTAGCGGAACAACAATTGCTTTCGATGCGGTAGCTGAATCAGTTACTTTAGTTTGGAACAGCGCCATTGGTTGGGTTGCGACTTCAGTTCAAGGTGCAACAATAGCTTAATAAATTAAAAGGAGAACACTATGGCAGCTAAAGCTGATATACAAGCAACAATAGTTTCTGCAGCAACTTCTGATGTGGTTATCGCACCACCAGTAAGATTGAAAGGAATTATTTTGTCGGGCTTAGCTACTTCAGGAGTGGTTCAGTTGAAAACAACAAGTGCAACTGGAGAAACTTTATTTGAAGCAAATGTACCTGCAGGAGATATTACAAGTTTAAATATTCCTGAAGATGGAATTTTATTTCCACAAGGTGTTTATGTTTCAACTTTTACTGTAGCTAAAGCAACGTTGCTAACTGACAAATATTCAGGACCTAATTTAATTGGTCAGAATGGATAATTAAATGAATGGTGTGAATAAAAGCATACCGGGTTTTAAAAGAGGGGCTGATGTTCAGCCCCCTAAAACCAAAAAGTATTTTAGAAAAACTGAATCTGGTGCAGGTATGACGAAAGCAGGTGTTGCAAGATACCGAAGAGAAAATCCAGGATCAAAATTAAAAACTGCCGTAACTGGCAAAGTAAAAGCAGGATCAAAAGCTGCAAAGAGACGTAAGTCTTTTTGTGCAAGATCAGCAGGACAAATGAAGAAGTTTCCTAAAGCTGCAGCAGATCCTAACTCAAGATTAAGACAGGCTAGAAGAAGATGGAAATGCTAGATGTCTTATTTAAATGCAAATACACCACCAATATACTGTAAAGTAAGAAAGGAGTATCTTTATGATCTTAAAGAACATCAAGGAGAGTCTAGTGACTGTGTTATCTTTGGTCTGGTCTCTATTCCAGGTCGGGCTATCTTATTTAACATCATGCTTCCCAATGGCGCGTGCTTTTGGCGCTTGCCTATCTCAGCGTTTTTCCAAAAATCGTATGACAGAGCCGATGTGCCGGATATGCAGACGCACGAATTGGAATTGTGGAATTGTTTTAGTTATTGGCCTAGTGTTCATCGCTTTGATTGGTTGGCTGGTATAAACGGTAAATTTCTAGGTTTAGATAAAAAATTTTATCATGGAAACTATTTATTTACAGTTGATTGGGCTCATCCGGAAAGTAATATTTTGGATGTGGAACATTCTGAAATCCCTCAAGAACATAAGTGTGCACATATACTGGCTCTTGCTAACGGGAATTATGCAGCTCAGCCTAATAATCGTATTCTTTGGCACGTTAACAGTTATACTACTGATGACAGCTGGCCAGATTACAAAGTTCAAACTACATACTGGGACGCAGAAGATAACGACATGGTTACAGAAGATACGGACAAAATGTTTTATGAAATGGAAAAAAAATGATTGATAAATGGATTTATAATTTTTTTGCTGCTCTAGACAAGCTTTGTTCAATGATGGATAATCTCTTTAAATTTATGATTGGGTTAAAAATGAATTATTATTTTACAGGTTTACTTATTGTTATGTTAGTGCTGTTGGCTTTGTGTGGGGGGCCTAGTGTCCAATAAACCACTAAGAATATCGGAAGAGGCTGCCGTTCAAATGCCTATGAAGACGGTTGCCAGTTTGATCGCGCTCGTTGCAATCGGCACCTGGGCATACTTTGGTGTTATTGAAACGCAAAATCAACACAATACAAGATTACAGTTAATGGAATCTGATCTTCAAAAGAATACAGAATTTAGAATTAAATGGCCAAGAGGATTAATGGGATCATTACCTGCAGACTCTGAACAATTTATGTTAATTGAAGACCTATATAAAACAACAGAGAAGTTAACAATTAATCAAGAAATGAATACAAGTAATAAACTTCGTATTGAGTTTATGGAAAAACAAATATCTAAAATGTTAGATGACATTGAAAAATTAAAAGATCAAAACAGGGAAATAAAATATACAAATGGAAACAGTCATTAGTAGTGTAGTTGCTCTCTGTATGTTTATAGCAGGTGAGCTAAAAGAACATAGAATACAACAATCAATGAGTGATTGTTTAAAGGGGAAAAGACTTGCAGAACGTGATATAAATGTTAATGTTCAGTATATGTGCGGGAAGGTAGAAGCAGAATTAGAAGATAATATTGATGGATCAAAATCTATAAAAAGAATTATTACAGACAAATAATGGACCGTAAGGTTATACAATCAAAATTTATAATTGATAATCAAAACATTTTAATTGAAAAATGTAATGAAGCTCACAAAAAAATATCTAAACTATTATATGGAGCTGATACAACTAAATTTTATGGTTTATATAATATTTTTGCAGTCACAGCTGGAGATGAGTATTTTAAAGAATTATTTAAAGAACTAAAAACAATTATATTTGATTATTCTAAAACAGATAAAAGTTTGTGGATGCAAAGTTGGATAAATTATCACAAACAGGATCAGTGTTTAGATTGGCATGATCACTTTTGGAAATTTCATGGATATATATCTATAGACCCCAAAAAAACCAAAACAATATTTAAAGATGGGTTTGAGATTGAAAATGAAGTTGGCAATATTTATATTGGTCCTTGTAACCTTGAACATAAAGTAATAGTAAGTAAACCTTATGAAGACAACAGAATAACATTAGGTTTTGATGTTATAGATAATACATTTGATAATCCTAATATATCTTTTATACCTTTGTAATGTTAATTGATAATAAAGTTTTACACATACACATACCACGAACAGGTGGAAGATATGTAAAAGAGTTATTTGAAAGTAATAATTATAAAATAAGTTTTTTTGAATTTGAAAAAACTTTTAGAGGTAAAGAAGTAGCACATTTAACTTTTCCAGAATATGAATACTTTTATGACCATACTAATTACAATAAATTTTCAATTATTAGAGACCCTTTGGATCGATTTTTAAGTGCTATTAATACGTATGGTAGAATAAGTAATAATAAAATAAAACAAATTTTTAGAAGTCAAGAGGACCTTAATTGTTTTATAAATAACTCTATTTATAATGATTGTTCTAATTGGTTGGTACCACAAATAAATTTTTTAACATATGATACAAAACTATATAGGTATGAAGAAGGTTTAGGTGATGAATTTACTAAATGGTTGTTAGACAATTTTAATTTTAGTATAATAAGGTATAATTTTTTACATAATGAAATAAAATATAGAACTTTACAACTGTCTGAAAAACAGAAAGATTACGTAAAAAATTATTATTATAAAGACTACAAATTATTAGATTATTAATATGGAATTATCACGTAATTTTACCCTTCAAGAACTAATTAAATCTGATACAGCTGTTAGATTGGATATTAATAATAATCCTAATGCAGGTCAGATAGAAAAACTAAAAGCACTTTGTGAAAATATTTTACAGCCAGTACGTGATCACTTCGGAAGAGTAAAAGTAACATCAGGGTTCCGTAGCGAGCAGCTGTGTTTAAAAATAGGTAGCTCAATTAACAGCCAACATGCAAAAGCTGAGGCTGCAGACTTTGAATGTATGGGAACCGACAATGCTGAATTGGCTGATTGGATTTATGCAAACCTAGAATTTGATCAATTGATACTCGAGTTTTACACTCCTGGCGAACCCAATTCGGGCTGGATTCATTGTAGTTACACAACAGACAAACCTAGAAAACAATTTTTATGGGCTTTCAAGTCAGAAGGTAAAACAAAATACAAACCTGTAATTGGAAAAGCTAGAGATTTAGTTTGAATTATATAAGTAAATATAAAGTAAAAAATTTTCAGGAGCATAAGAAAAATATAATAAATTTAATATTTAAAATTCCGCAAACAATTCTTGTAGGTAAACATGAAAGAATATTTCATACCGATTGGGAAATACCCAACACCATGCAAAAAGAATACAGAGAATATTTTGAAAAAAATATAATGGAAGATTTTTTAAATGATTTTAAATCTAAATTTAATTTTGAAGAGGTTGAATTAGATAATTTATGGTTTCAAGTTTATGCTAAAAACGATTTCCATGGAATACACACACATGCAAAAGCAAATTTTACTAACGTATTTTATTTACAATTACCATCAGATTCTGTAAAAACAGACATTATGAATATTGATATTACGGTTGAAGAAGGAGAAATTTTAACTTTCCCTGCTTTTTTAAAACATCAATCACCTATAAATAAAAATGAAGCATTTAAAATAATAATATCTTTTAATACAAATATTATCAAATGAGTGAAATAGAAGTTAATTTTAGAGGAAACATGGAGGAATATGTTTTTCAATTACATAATATAATTCCTGCTGATGTTTGCAAGCAGGCTATAGAAGAATCAAAAAAACTTAATTGGGAATCAAATACTTTTTGGGACAATAAAAAAGAAATACCAGTAAACAGATCGGGTAAAAACGAATTTCAAATGAGCCATGAAGATTTTCCATCAAGTAAACTTATAATGGAAAAAGTACATGATGGAATCACTGAATATTTAAATTATCTAAAATATCCATGGCTTGGTGTTAAACACGTTACAGGTATTAGATTTAATAAATATTTTGAAAATAATGTAATGGCTATCCATTGTGATCATATTCATTCAATGTTTGATGGAAAAATAAAAGGCGTACCTATTTTAAGTGTGGTAGGTGTTTTAAATGACGATTTTGAAGGTGGAGAATTTATATTATTTAAAGACTATGAAATAAAGTTTAAACAAGGGGACATTGTTATTTTTCCAAGTAATTTTATGTTTCCTCATAAAGTAAAACCTGTAACAAAGGGTATTAGGTATTCCATTATAAATTGGGCATGCTAATAAAAAACAATTTTTTAAACTTTGATTTATTTAAAAATATATTACAAGATTTAAATTCAGAAAATTTTCCATGGTTTTTTAAAAAAGAAGATGTTCCTGGAAATAGATTAAATAAAAATGGGTTTTTTAATCATTGTTATTTTAACAATACTATTAATAGTCCTTACTTTAATAAACATATAGTTCCTTTTGTAGATAAATTAAATGTAAAAAATTTTATTCATGTAAGAGCTAATTTAACTTTAAGAGATAAAGACTCATTACAATGTGCCTATCATACCGACAATAACAATGAAAAATCTACTACAGCGATATTTTTTTTAACTAACTGTAATTCTGTAACTAAAATTAGGACTGAAAAAGGTATACAAGAAATAGAAAGTGTCAAAAATAAATTAATAATATTTAATACACAAAACCCCCATAAAGTGATATACCCAACAGATGTCCATAAAAGGTTTATAATAAATTTCAATTATGAAACAAATTAATTTTTTAACTGCGTTACCAAGATCCGGGACTACATTATTAGGCGCTTTAGTGAACCATAGTCATCTAGGAGTGAGTCCTCACAGTTTGGTAATTGAAATGATTTATCAAATTTATAAATTAAAAAAAGATGAAAAATACTTTAATTTTCCTAATTCAGAATCATATTATAATGTGTTGAGAAAAATTATTCCTAATTATTATTCCAATACTAATTATACTTACGTACTCGATAAAGGTCCTTGGGGCACACCTTATAATTTAAATATTCTTAGAGAAATACATCCAAATAGAAAATTTGTTATCTTATATAGGTCACCGTTAGAATGTTTAGCATCTTTTATGCGTTTTTACAGAGATGATATAGAAAACCAATCTAATTTTTATATGTCTGACGATGGTGCAATTGGTAAAAATTTAAGGTCAATTAGAAATATTATTAATAGTAATGAAGATTATATTCTTATAAACTACAATGATCTGATAAATGAACCTCAGTTGAAAGTAAATGCTTTATGCAATTTTTTAGAAATTGATTCAATAACTATTAATTTAAACAAATTTCAATTCAATGGCTTAGAATATGATGATGGTGTGCTAGGAGCACCTATACACGAGGTAAGGACTGATCATATTAAAAAACTTGACTATGATGTAGAAAAAATACTACCAAAGAGTATAATAGATCAATATAAAAACTTAAGTATATAATATGCCAATAGGAAGATCGCAAATAACAAAACAGATTCAAGGCCAGTTAAGAGGTGCTAGGGGTGAAAAAAAGAAAAAATTACAAGTTAAAAAGAAACCCAACAGCAAAAAGTCTAAGGTCTTCAAACTTTAGTCAAAAAGTGATACAATCTAAGAAATTGTATAACCGTAAAAAGGACTTAAATGGCAACTTCAGGAACTACGAGCTTTAACCTAAATATTGATGAAGTAATTGATGAAGGTTATGAAAGATGTGGTCTTAGCACTACTTCTGGTTATGAAATGCGTTCTGCTAGAAGAAGTTTAGATTTATTATTTGCTGAATGGGGTAACAGAGGTATTCACCTTTGGAAAACAGAATTAAACGAAATACCTTTAGTGTCTGGTCAAGCTGAATATGCAGTCGATGCAGATGTTAACGATGTATTAGAAGCTTATGTATCTTCAAGCGCAGCAGCATCAGATGGAGTAAACACACAAGATGTTTCTTTGACTAAAATCGATAGATCAGCTTATGCTGCATTACCTAATAAACTAGCATTGGGACAACCATCACAATATTATGTAGATAGACAAACTACTCCAAATATATATTTGTATCAGGCACCTGATTTAAATACATACAACACATTGAAATTTTATGTAATTAAAAGAATTGAAGATGCTGGTGCATACACAAATGATGCAGATGTTGCATACAGATTTTTGCCATGCATGTGCGCAGGACTAGCATATTACTTAGCTATGAAAAAAGCTCCACAGCTTGTACAACAAAATAAATTAATTTATGAGGATGAATTGAAAAGAGCGTTAGATGAAGATGGTCAAAGAACATCTACATACATCACTCCACAATCTTTTTATCCTAACGGAGTATAATTATGCCAAAATGGGCTACAGGAAAAAGATCACAATCAATATCAGATAGATCAGGAATGGCTTTTCCATACACTGAGATGGTGAAGGAATGGAATGGTTCTTTAGTTCATTATTCTGAGTTTGAACCCAAGCATCCACAGATAAGAAGAAAGTACAATGTATCTGATGCAATAGCTTTACAAAATTCAAGAAATCAAAAGTTTCAACAACCGACTCAAGAATTTACAGACGACCAAACAATTTCTGATTCTGGTGGAATTACAGTTGGAGTTGCTAATTTATCTTTACCAGGAGATTTTGCATTTATTAATCAAGGAACATCAGCTATGACTCCTGCTGATCCTTCCCTACAAAATAGAAGAAGACAACTAGATGCATTAGTTGGTCAAGCGGAGGTTAGTATAACTTAATGGCAGTTACGTACGCAAACTTTTTAACACAAGTAAGAAACTACACTGAAGTAGACAGTAACGTTTTATCAGATAGTATTATACAAGAATTTATAAGATCAGTAGAACTAGATGTTGCCGGTAAAGTTGATTATGATGATTTAAGAAAATATTCAACTTCTACATTTACTTCAGGAAACAGATACGTATCATTACCTGCAGATCTAACCATAATGAGATCTGTTCAAGTGATTGACGGCTCTACAAGAACTTTTCTTGAAAGAAGAGATACAAGTTTTATCTCAGAATATAACAACAACGCTGCTACAGGTTTACCTAAGTATTGGGCTAACTGGGATGATTTTAATATACTTGTGGCTCCAATACCAGATTCCGCTTACACTGTACAAATCAATTACATTACAGATCCACCACAGTTTACATCTTCTAACAATACATTCTTGTCTACCTATCAAGAATCAATGTTGTTACATGGTGTGCTTACTGAAGCTTTTAGATATTTAAAAGGCCCGCAGGATATGTACAAGCTGTATGAAAGTAAGTATAATGAAGAAGTACAGAATTTTGCTCTTCAACAAATGGGGAGAAGAAGACGTGCGGAATATGATGATGGGGTACCTAGAATTAAGATACCTTCACCATCACCAAATACGTAATTTTAAAGGAGAACAATTATGGCAATAACAACTAACGCAATTTGCAATTCATTCAAAAAGCAATTGTTAGCTGGTGAACACGACTTTGATAGTTCAGGTGGAGATACATTTAAATTAGCAATGTACACTTCAGTTGCAACATTAGGTGCATCAACAACTAACTACGCAACAACAAACGAAGTTTCATCACCCTCAGGATATTCTGCTGGTGGAAAAGCTTTAGTTAATAGCGGTGTAAAAGTTTCATCAGGAGTAGCAATCACTGACTTTTCTGATTTATCATTCACTGGTGTTACACTAACAGCTAGAGGTGCTTTGATTTACAATACAACAACTGACGGTGGTACAGGTACTACTGAAGCAGTAGCTGTGTTAGATTTTGGCGGAGATAAGACTGCAACTTCTGGAACATTTACAATCCAGTTCCCTGCATTCACAACATCTGCTGCAATTTTAAGAATTGCATAATAAATAGGAGTTAAAATGGCTTTGGTAGTAAACGATAGAGTAAAAGAAACCTCTACCACAACAGGTACAGGTACATTTGATTTAGCGGGAGCGGTATCCGGTTTTGAATCGTTCGTTACAGGTATTGGTAATTCTAATACCACTTATTACGCTATCGTTAACGAAAACGGTGAGTTCGAAGTTGGTCTTGGAACTGTAACCGATGCAGCTACAGACACTTTATCGAGAGATACTATTATATCTTCGTCAAATAGTGACTCTGCAGTAAACTTTGGTGCAGGAACAAAAAATGTTTTCTGTACTTTACCTGCTTCCAAAGCCGTTATCCTAGATTCAAGTGGAAACATTGTTGCAAACAATGGAAGTAACTTAACAAATTTAGATGCAGATAATGTTGCTT
>Ga0208428_1000766_pt1 | contig 14182 bp, 13 predicted proteins | sample DEB08_DNA_11_FD_184535 | JGI IMG/M metagenome (GOLD analysis project Ga0208428, IMG submission 184535) | Aqueous microbial communities from the Delaware River and Bay under freshwater to marine salinity gradient to study organic matter... | ecosystem: Environmental > Aquatic > Marine > Coastal ... | reverse complement strand
TTGCTGTTGTGCTTGTCTTTGCTCACGACGCTCTACAGTGTCGTATGCTTGACCACGATAAACGACTTTAGACATGGTTTTACTCCAAAGAAATGAGACGGTTAAATCCCGTTCCTTCGGGCGGCGTGTGCGTTCGCTATTTGCGAATAGCGAATCAACGGATCCGTTGCGCGTCGTCCTACTTGCGTCCTATTCTTCTACCTCTGGAAAACAGGCAGGATCAGTCCCGTCTGCATATCTAGCAATAAACTCAATCTTCTTCCATACAGAAAGAGATTCAGTTCTCATTGTCCTTTCAGATAACCACTCAAACTGCTCACAAGTAAGAAGTAATGATGGTTCTGGTTGGGCGAGTGCCAGGAAAAGAGGTAAAATCATAGGATGAACGTAAGGGTATTATACCCCGTTATTGATATTTAGTCAATCGACCCTACAGACTCAAAATTTTGCCGGGATTTTTTCCGACGATTCCGGGAAACAAAGGTCACTTTTGGTTTAGCTTCTTAATCTCAAACAAAGATGACTTGTGATATTTTTTTATCTTCTTATACTCTTTGATGATCTTATCAATCTCTTTATTAGGAATTCTTACAGTGAGGTCTTTATTGTCATCCGAACCAACAAATCCGAGTCCAGATTTTCTTTCTTCGTCTTTCATATCAACGAACTCATTAATGTTCTCTTGGATCTCATTACGAATCAGTTGATTTATTTGATCTCTAAGATTTTCCTCATTCATTTCTTTTTCTTTTTTTCGTTTGGTTTATAACCCCACATCTTAGGGTTCACTGTTCCCTCTGTCCATTTAAGTCCTCTTACATCACGATACTTATCCCAATACTGGTCAAAAATATCTGATTGGAGACCCTGAACAACATCATATTTTTGTTCTCCATTGTCTCCATAGGTAATCAGATAAGAATCTCGTGGAAGACTCTTATCATTGGCGGCAGAAGGATCGCAATCTACATTAATGATATTAATTCCCTTACCCACGATTCCCCCATACGATTTGAGGAAATGCTTCAGAAACTAACTCTTTAGTAACTTTATACTTATCCTCAAGTTTTTTATCTTTTACAAGACAAAGAATCTCTGCCTCAAGAGGATGTAGTCCTTCCAAAAGATTAATGAACATAGTTTCTCTGCGAATAGAAGATAATGCATTATTACCACCTCTAATGAAGTGATAAAAATGTTTGCATTCTTTACGAAGAGTTGACTTAGCACTTTTATCCGAAGTGCCAATAGAAAAAGATCCAGTCTCATACATTCTACGTGCCTCTTCCGTAATCTTTGTAGAAAGAGTACCAGATTGTGTTGTTTGTTCTGCATATCCAGAATAAGGAACTACTCCATCTGGAAGTGCGGACTGAATCGATTCATCAAAATTCCAAATCAAAAGCATTCTCAGAGCATCATTATTATACCTTTGGAGAACTTCTACTTTCTTTGCTTTTGATCTTTGTTTTGATACAAGATCAAGAATCTCAAAAATCAGTGGATTATTTGGAAGGTCAAGAGACGCAGTTTCTTTTGTCTTACTCGTCGTCTTCTTCGTCGTTGCTTTCGTAGTCATGATAGTTGTCAAAATTAAATGCAATTACTTCGTCTGGGATTAGGTTACCTTGACCATCAAACATCTCTGGATGAGGTCTTGGAATCTCCCGATAGTTCATCATGTATTCTCTAGCAGTCCAACCAACCAACAGTCCAACAATTAGAAATAAAACGGTCAGAAATGAGCCAAATACTAAACTAATTGCTAACATTTTTCTTTCTCCGGGAAATTACTTTTCTTTTCCTTGACTTAAAGGAAAACTCGAAATAGATGGTGACTTCCCGATTTAGAAAGCAAACCATCTTTTCAAAGATGATATGAAATGGTTGAGTCTGCTTTCTTTTACCTCCATTAAGAATAAAATCAACGCCACGGTTTCTGTGGTCTTCTGATTTATTTAGGTTATTCTCAGACGAGTTGATGTTCCTTGAGGAATTTGATTGTGTCAACGGAACCTCCCAACTTTTTATCATCACAAATCACTTGAGGAAAAGTTGATCCTTCCCCAAATTCGGCATAGAACTCTTCTTTGGTAAAGTCCTCACCAAGATTATAGACCACGTAGTTACTATTTGTCAATTCCAATACTTGTTTAACCTTGTAACAATATGGACAATTATTTTTCGAATAAACAATAAAATTCATAAATTACTTTTTAGATACAACATAATTACCAATCACAATTGCGATTAGTACTTCAATTTATATATTTTTTATATTATAGCACATATTCAATCAAAAAAGAACAGATGAATTAATCTTGAATCATCTTTGTTATACCCAAAATATTGTGATGCTTGATGAATTGCATGAGCATCCCAAATTACAAGACGATTATAAACATTGCCGACAACATCAACTTTTTCCCAAGGAGTAGGGTCTAAATGTTTTTTTTCCCATACAGCATCGGATCCTGGAGTGTCTACATGACGAATTCTAGTTTTTTTATGTGCAATTAATGAAGTTCCACATTCATATGGAGCATCAGGAGTCAAATAAATTGCTGCTGCCCACCTTTGAGAATCTGCATGATAAACTAATGCATCTTCACAAGTACAATACTGAAATCTTCCACACATTCCATGAGTTTCCATCCAATTCGTAATTTTGATTCCCATAATGGACTCAAATGCTTCTTTGGTTCCTTCAATTTCATACTGATGTTCAGTCCTTCTACCTCTATGATAATCACTGAATTCAAATTCTTGAGTTAATGCAAACTCTCGTATTGCATCAGGATTATCATAAAAATTATCTACAACCCATAGAGTTGGATGTCTTTGTGTATTTACTTGAGGTCCTTTGATTTGATATCTCATGGTCTTTTAGCATTCTCACAAAAACGACAAAGATTAAAGCAAGTATTATCTTCAGGAATTACATCTTCATAATCCTGGTCTATAAGATTGCCAAGAATATGTTCAAGTCCATAATCCATACAACACAAAGATACATCTCCATTTGGTAGCATAATATTATGATATAGTTTTTCTAGGCAACCACAAGTCATTGGTTGCTCTCCATGATACACGGACTTGTACTCATCTTTGCGGTTGAGTAATTCTGGTTTCATCATACTTTCACCAAGGAGATTTCCTGCTCTTGACCACATTTGATATGTTGGTGCCTCTGGAAACACATGTCTAACTGATTCGTGTACAGTTCCCATACACATTAGAGTGAAGTTTTGAATTTGGTAATGAACTTCCCCAAATTTTTCAATAACTTTAATATATCTATCAGTGATTGGGTGTTTTGCCTTTCTTTCTTGATCGGGAAGATGAAGAACAAATCCCCCATTCGGATTTCCAGCATATGGAATGTCTTTAATTCTTTCAATATCATCTACATCCATACCAATACCAGTTGTGAATACTGAGATTGGATGTCCCTTTTGATGAGCATATAGAAGCATTTCTGTAGTCTTTGGATTCAACCAAGGTTCAGTAAATCCGGCAAAGGTAACACGAATCTCCTCTGGCATTTTATCTACTGCCTTTTGGAAGTTCTCAAGACTTAAGAATCTTTCACCTTTATATGATTTCTGAAGCGTTCTTTGTGGACAGAATACGCAATCAACTACACAACCATTTTGAGTGTCGATAGAAGTAGTGAATTCCATCGTTGGAGCAATAGAATTCTTCCACTTGTATTTTGGTTGTTCTTGATTATCGATGTAAACATTTATCCATCCATAATATTCTACAACATCATCATTCCAAATCTGATCTGTTATATCATTGAAATTTGAATTGTAATCAACAAAATAAACTCTATGACTATTAAAATGTTTTAAATAAGTATCTCTAAATTTTTTAAATTTCTCTTTTAATTGTGGTGTGCCAAAATGCCATTCACCAGAAATTTTCTTTACATTTTTTTTAATCCAATCAAAATTATCATTTGTGAATACATTATATTCTCCACCTTCACAATCGATTTTTAAAAAATCTATTTTATCTAATTTTTGTTCTTTGATAAGGGTTTTAAATGTTATTCCTTTACCGGAGGATATTTTTTTCCATAGATCATCTCCCATATAATTGGGATCCAAATCATCATTATACAACCCATCAAAAATTACATCACCATCAACAGAAGATATACCTTGATTTAAGCAAGTAACATTATTATATTCGGAAGTATTTTTTACTAATGTCTTGAAAAGTTCTGGATGAGGTTCTAAACAAATAACTTTCTTCGGATTTTTATTTAAAATTGAACGTGTAAATGGACCAACGCTCGCGCCAATATCAACAACAACATCATCATAATTTACATGAAAATGTTTTTCATAATTAATATTTTCTGGTTTAAATTCCTCTTTGATTGACTGGTAATTCCATGAATTTTTTTTCATTATTCCCCAATCAAAATCTTCATCACAATCCCTATTATCAATATAGATTGTAATTGCTTGATAGTGTTCAATAAACCAATCATCCCAAAGGCTCCACTTAATATCTACTTCATCAAACGAATAGACTTCGTGTTTGGAGAAATCTCTTAGATAAGTATCTCTAAAATGACGGAACTTATCTTGCAGTTCTGGTGTTGATAGATGCCATTCTCCAACAATTTTCTTTACATTATTTTTAATCCATGGAAGATTTTCGTCGTTGAAAATATCATACTCTCCACCCTCACAATCAGTCTTTAAGAAGTCAATCTTATCAATATTATTTTGTTTAATAAAAGATTTAAATGTAACAGTCTCAACATCTTGGATATTTTCTCCCCCACAAGTCTCAATAAACTGTTCATTAAAGAGACCTGAAAGTTTTTGAGTACCATCAACACTACCAATAGCCTTATTGATAAGAACTGTATTGTCAGACTCTACATTTTCTTTGAGAGTTTGGAATAGTTCTTTGTGGGGTTCAAAGCAGTAAATTTTCTGTGGTTTTTTATCTTTAAGAGTGTATGTGAAAGGACCAACACTTGCTCCAACATCAAAAACAATATCGTTTTCTTCTACAGTAAAGAACTTTTCATACACATTTTGCTCAAAGATTTCTCTTTCTACAATATTCTTAAACCACTCTTTCTCTGCTGCTTTACCCCAGTTAAATCCCGCCTTTAGCATCTTTAGATTCTCCATGACTGCTTTTCTATGAGATACATCCATCATACTCCAATATTCATTTTTGAGTTCAAGGAAATACTTTCTACTATCATCACATAATCCACACCACCAAGAAGAAACTGCTCTTTCAAACAGGATTCCATACTTACCTGGATAATCTACAACTAATGGAAGTGTTTTGCAATCAAAATCAGATACTTCAAGACCTATAGATGAGATGAGATAAGAATCGTGATAGTTCTTTTCTCTTTCATAAAATCTTGAGAGTAGATAATAACCCTCTGGTCTTTTGGGATCTAATGCAACAGCACTTTGAAGTAGACCTTTCACTGAATTATTTCTACATCCCTGGGAATCGAAACAATCCGATGCGGAAAGAAGACAAGCATACATTAAAGTCTTATCTTCTGTTCTTTCTGCAGTTCTGATAAAATAGGAAACTGCCGATGCTGTCTGTCCGAGAGACTTATAATGCAATGCAAGTTTTAAATTTAGATCAGGATTCTCAGGATCTTTTACAAAACTTGTGACGAGATGATTTAATTTTATATCAATTACTTTAAACATTTGGTTTCACTCCATGGTTGGGACTGGACTTTTCTTCCAGTCCTCATTCTTTTTTTACTTTCAAATCTCCAAGCATATCTTCAAGAACTTTTTCAGGGAACGTCAACACATATGCAGCATTATCTTGGAATCCAAAGGTCATTACAAAATCATCACCTTTCTGAGTCAACCCAATACAGAACTCAACGTGTCCTCCCATGATAGAGAATCGATCAGTTGCCTTGATTAGATTAAAATTCTTATCCCAGAATAAGAATCTATGCGTATAAACAGCATCTTTCCTTCCTGTCTCACTTTTAAATAGATCGACATCATGAGTTACTGCAACATAATAATCTTTCCAAGAAATGACTTGAGATCCACCACGAGTATCTGCACCGACGAGACAATCTTCCTCTAAGAATACCGTCTTAGAAGTACCATCCTTTGGATTTACTTCAACAACTTCTGTAGGATTAGACCACTTTACATAATGATAAGGTTTATCAAGAATTGGCATCCAGTTCTTTTCACAATATGAATTAGGATCATTGGGTGGTTCAATCCTAACTCTGCACAATTCCTTTACTTCATCATCACGAATATCAATCTCACACAATTCCATGCGCCCAGTACCTTTAGTATCAAGATCTCTCCTGACACCAGAGGTATACATCTTTCCTTCCCACTCAAAAATACGAGCATCTTCAAGACCAACAAACTCCCAAAGTTCTTTTTCCTCAAAATCGGAAGTATCTATCTTATTGATGCGAGTTATCTCATAATCATCATTCAACTCCAAATAATAATTCCAAGTCCTCAGTTTAACATCATTCTCAGGATGAATATACGTTAGAGGTCCATAAGGATGTTGGAATATCTTTTTCTCTGAGTGGTAGAAGGTATAGTTTACTGCTCTAAGAATTACAATAAGTTTACCATTGTGGTTTAAAATTGAAGGATTCATCAACCCCAAACCACGATTCATCTCTGAAGGTATGACTAATGGTTTAATAACTCCACCATGATCTAGTGCAATTTGTGCAAAATTCATATTTTTATTTTCTGGTTACAAGATAATTTCCAATTACAAGATAGTCTAGGTCAATATTTTTAAACGTATTTATTGCGTCTTGGGGAGTTTCCACAATCGGTTGACCATTATCATTAAAAGAAGTATTCAGAAGAATAGGACATTCTGTTTCCTCATTATATTTTTGGAGAAGTATCGTAACTTCTGGATGCAACTTTTGATTCACCGTCTGAATTCTACAAGAGAAATCTTTATGTGTAATAGCACCAAGTTTTTTTCTTTGATGTGGTCTTACTACAAGAGAGTATAGCATATACTCATTCGGATAAACATCAGTGAAGTATTCTTCCTGATATTCCTCAAGCATAATGCCTGCGAATGGACGCCACTCTTCTCTGTGTTTGATGCGAGTATTTATTGTCTCCTTATTTTCCTTCGGTGTTGGATTCATCAGAATAGAACGAGAACCCAGTGCTCTAGGTCCAAACTCTGAACGGTTTTGGAACCATCCAACAATTTTATTGTCGGCAAGAAGTTTGGCAGTCTTCTCACACAGTTCCTCAAAGTTATCAAACTTTTTATACTTGGTATCTTTGAGTGCTTCCTCAATCTCTTCATCACCATAAGTGCATCCAAGAAGTGAAATGTTATGTGGAAGATTTACTTTTTCTTTTTCCTTAAATACACCATAACACGCAGCACCGAATGAGAGTCCAGTGTCATCGGGGAATGGCGGAATGTGCATATTCTCTACAATATTATTCTTACGAATCACAGAGTTGGCAAGGATATTAAGGAAGACACCACCAGCAAGACAAAGATTATCATCAATGTATCCTTGCTCTTTGAGTGCCTTCATATAGGCAAGCATACCCTGCTCAAAGTTGTGTTGCAAAGTCTTTGCCTTATTCTCTGCACTCATATTCCCATAGACAAAATCACGTCCTGGGAGTGAGTTGAAGGTAAGAGACGGAATACCCTCAAAGGTCTGACGATAATCCTGCTGAAACTCTTTTACATTACCATAGGCAGAGAGACCCATCACCTTACCACAGAAGGTCTCACGATACTTTGGATCCATAATATCAATCTGCTTCTGAACCATCTGCGAATAGATGTTGTGTGCCCAGATCCAATAGTAGTTACCAAAGTTATTCAGTTCGGGGATGCCAGGATGATATCTAAAGATTCCTTTCTCCTTATTAAAATATCCAATGGAATGATTTTCCGTAGAGAATACATTACCAATGGCATTAAAAAGAATAGATCCCGCATTGTCCATCGTAATGAATGTTCCTTCATTATAATCCGAAGAAAACACGGACGAATATGCATGGCACATATGGTGAGAGACTATCTCAACTCGTGCCTTTGGAAAATATCTTTTGACTTTAGATTGCAGTGTTCCACTAATATAATTTTTATAAAAGTTGGTATTGCCCATTGATGGGACAATGACAACATCTACATCTTCTTTAGAAAGATTACCTGCAGATAAACAATACTCTATGGATTTACGTGGAAAGTTCCCATCATATTTGATACCACTGAGTCTTTCCTCACTGATACTTACAATATGATTTCCATCAGAAAAGAGTGTCACACTAGAACCGTGTGTCCAACTCTCATTTATCTGATTTCTCAAACGTGGATTGTCGGAGATTAAAACGTTCCAACCAATCGCACCATAAAGTCCAATAACATTCATCCGACTGCTTCTATAATTTTATCAAAGTCAAAGATTTCTTCGTCTTCATCCACATAAGGATACTCTGCTTCCACACCAGTGAAATCAAAGTCAAACAAATAACTGTTTGGAAGTTTAAAGTTGGCAGGTTTTTCTGCCTGAATATTGGTGTGCATATCCCATCCAAAGACCTTTGGACTGGTTCCATTCCACAGTACCACAGAAGGAAGTTTTAGTGCCATTGCAGCGTGTTGTAGACAACTATCAATAAGGATTCTCTTATCACTATGAAGTAAAATACTCACAAGTTCCATGTTACTCATAGGATCCTGAATGACTTCTACGCCATCCAGTGCTTCACTTGTGGGTTTTTTAACTTGATAGATGTGATAGTCATCAGAATAGTGGTCTACAATCTTCTGAGCAAGTGCTACAGGCATATCCCGTGCCCAGAGATAAGGTCTCTGCTCTTGATACAAACCACCATTGGTTTGAATAACCATGATGGGTTTGCCATTTGCACGGCCAGTCCAAAATTCTTTAGAAATCTTCCTTTGAAGAGGATTAAACTTAATTTCTGGCATTTCACCACGATATTCCAATCCATACATCTTACTCCAGGTTTGAACCAGAGGAAGTTTTTTATGAATATGGTCCGTGGTGAAATAGGGTTCGTTTGCGAAGATCAGAGAGTCTTGATTCTCCACATAAGTTTGATAGAAGTAACTGGTATTACCCATTTGATATACTCTATCAATAAATGGGAGATTCTGGAAAATCTCTGGGTACACCGCACAGAGAATGAGTTTTCTGCTTGGATGGTTGTTCTTAATGCACTTGGCAACTGCAGTTGATGCACAATGTTTTCCAAACCCACCTTGTACATGAAATATAGAATACTTAGTTTTTGCCATAAAAGATTACCAAGGAGTTGCTTTGTTTACTGTGCGAGGAGCAGGTGGATTGAGAACAGAATTGATCCAGGCAGTATGACCTGCCTGAGCACTTGCCTCTTGAGTGGTCAGTTCTTCACCCAACCAACCTTCTACGGTTTCTGCGGTGAGACTACCGAATGCTACGAAACCATCAGAATCTGGAGTTACGCCTTCTGTTTCTAACTGAAATCTATGTCCAGATTGAATGGTGGTTCTTTCCTGATCAGAATCATCATACGAAACAAATCTAACTTCTACTTCCGTTACGACATTATTACCATCGTTTAGAACCTCAAAGTTTTCGATGGTTCTAGAGTGCTGAATTGTCATTGTTAGTTGTTTTCCTTAACTTTTTTATTTAGAAAGACTTTATCATGCTTTGTGAGTGGTGCCTTAACTTTTGGTGCTTCCAATTTAATGATATTAGGAGTTCCCCAAAACTCAAGTCTACTTTTACTTTGTTCATAAAGATCAAGAATCTCTGGTGGGAGAACCGATGATGGTGATGGGGCAGTTTTTTTCAATTCAGAACGGACTTCGTGCATATCACCAAGTCCATAAGTATTCAAATCATCTTCCCTATGAATATTGGACAGGGAATCAAACTCGTGATCATAATAATCTTCACCCAGAAAATCATAAATGTCTTCCATAATTTTTTCTGGGTTACTCACCAAATCATTATAGTCCACAAAGTGCATTTTGTCATGCACATTCTGTGTGAATCCTTCCATTATAGCATTGAGTGATTCATACACAATACCACCATTGCCAAGAAGATACATACAACGATTATAATCATTGATGGGAGTATTAGTTTTTACCAACTGCTCATCAACAAAGTTAATTCTTGGTTGTCCTTCTTGGAAAGGATTGCGATGAACCATTGTAAGAATAGACGTAAGAATCTCATCCACTCTACGCACAGGGACAAGAATCTTTGCCTGCTGACCGATGTATCCCTCAATATAAGGAACTCGTGCAGTCCAGGCACGGTTCTTATCAAAGACTACTGGTTGCTGAACATCACTGTAAAAATGATGAGGAATACTTCCGATGATTTCTCTTACTTGATTTGGTTTCGGATATCCAGTATAGAGTTCATTATTGGTAAAGTTTTCCTCCACCGCATACATCGCACCAAGCACAGGGCTTGATGGACCAGAATAAAATCTTGGGTTTTGATTTAGAATCGACGAAAGCAATGTGCTCCCTGAGCGTGGGAGCCCTGCCATAAAATAAAATGTCTTATTCATTCTCAATATTTTTCTTTATATAGTATAGCACAAGACTTGACAAATCCTCAATCCATGAGTAGGATACCTTTGTCCGGGTTGAAGATTAATAATACCTTTAAGATTCTAGAAGACTATTGACCCTCTCTTCAAGTGTGGTTAATCTTTCTTTCAATTCTTTATTTTCTGCATCAAGTTCTTTGATTGCATTAACAAGAACTGGAAGTAAATGTTCGTGTGTAACACCCCACTTATCTGTATTAGATTTTGATGCAATAATTGTTTCATCACCTTCAAGTTCTGCAATTTCTTGAGCACTAAATCCATATCTTACTCTTTCATCAGTAACTTCACCAGTTTCTCTGTCTTTGAAAGAATATTTAATTGGATTGACATTCTGTAAGAATCCTTTTCCGTGTGGGACATCACCATAAACACACTTATCACGGATATCAGAAACCGCCGTCCAAGCAACTTGTATTACAGCACAAGTATGAAGACAATTGCCCATTACAATGCAATTACCAGCAGTGGTGAGGTTTATTAATCCAGAAGGTAAAGATGATGTTGTTTGTCCTGCATTTCGTCCAATTGCAATGTTATTATCTCCACTGCTGTTGTTACATCCTGCACTATTACCTAAGAAGATATTATGACATCCATTGTTGGATGCTCCTGCACACCAACCAAAGAAGTTATTATAAGATCCACTGGTATTGCATAATCCTGCGGATTTACCAAAGAAGTTATTGCAACCTCCAGAAGTCAAACACTTACCTGCATCTTGTCCAATAGCAGTATTATCATTACCAGTGATAAAACCACCAGCGCCACCATGGGCAGCACAGAGACCAATGAAGTTATTACGGCTTCCAGTGGTGTTGCATTTTCCTGCACGAGGACCAAAGAAGTTATTACTAGTTCCAGTGGTGTTGCATTTTCCTGCATAAATACCAAAGAAGTTATTACAATTTCCAGTATTTCCACCAGTGCCACCACAACCAGCATAATAACCTAAGAAGTTATTATAATTTCCATCGGTGCTATTATATCCTGCAAATGTACCTAAGAAGTTATTACTAACTCCACAGGTGTTGGATTTTCCTGCACCATAACCTAAGAAGTTATTACAATTTCCACAGGTGTTGGCTCTTCCTGCATATTGACCAAAGAAGTTATTATTAGATCCAGTGGTATTTTGTCGTCCTGCAAAACGACCTAAGAAGTTATTATAATCACCAGATGTAATACTATTACCAGCATTACATCCCAAGAAGATATTATGACAAGCATCTCCTGTTGCTGGATCATAAGAACCACCAGCACCACCACCAGCAAAGAGGTTTGCGTCTGCGTCTTGCTCAAATCCACCGCCGGCAGCAGCCCAAGTAACACTACCTGAACCATTACTGGTAAGAACATAACCACTTGTGCCGTTGGTATTTGGATAGGTCAGACCACCTGCAGTTAGTTGACCAGGAATGGTTACATTGTAAGAACTATCACCAGTTATCCAAAGGCTGGTTCCATTACCAATAGCAAGTTGACAACCCGATGTTGATGTCACACCAATGACATTACATCCAATAAGGATATTCTTATTTCCTTGTTGGACTGGGGTGATCGTTCCAGCGATCTGCCCTGCACAACGACCTATGTAAATATTTTCAGAGGCACCTGTGAGCGTAGAAGTACACTGTCCTAATAAAATATTATTACTGCCAGCAGCACACCTCATTGTGCAGCATCCTATAGCAATATTATCGGATCCTGCTGCACCACAACGAGATTGTCCAATAACAATATTATCACTTCCACCATTTATTCCTCTACCAGCATGTTCTCCAAGGAAGATATTTCTGTTACCAGTAGAAAGAGTACAACCTGCAAATTTTCCTATGAAAATATTGCTACATCCACTGGTGTTGTTGAATCCTGCCTGAAGACCAAGGAAGTTATTATAACATCCAGTGGTGTTGGCGAATCCTGCACAATTACCAAAGAAGTTATTATACTGCCCACTAGTCAGACACTTACCAGCATCTTGTCCAATAGCAGTATTATAATTACCAGTAACACAACCAGTGCCACCAAAACCAGCACATTGACCTATGAAGGTATTATGACTTCCAGTGCTGTTGCATTTTCCTGCCTGATTACCTAAGAAGTTATTATTACTACCGATGTTGCATTTTCCTGCAGTATTACCAAGGAAGTTATTATAAAAACCACAGGTGTTGTAGTATCCTGCACTAGCACCCAAGAAGTTATTACTACCTCCATTAATCAGACACTTACCAGCATCTTGTCCAATAGCAGTATTATTACTACCAGTAATACCACCAGTGCCACCATGACCGGCACACATACCAAAGAAGTTATTGTGATCTCCAGTGCTATTGCATCTTCCTGCCTGATTACCTAAGAAGTTATTACAACATCCAGTGGTGTTGAAGCATCCTGCTGTACTACCCAAGAAGTTATTATGAGATCCACTGGTGTTGCATTTTCCTGCATAAGAACCTAAGAAGTTATTATAATCTCCACCGGTGTTGCAGTATCCTGCATTAATTCCAAAAAAGTTATTATTACTTCCAGTGGCGTTGAGTTGTCCTGCACTACGACCAAAGAAGTTATTATCACTTCCACTGCTGTTGCATCTTCCTGCATAAAGACCAAAGAAGTTATTACAACCTCCAGTGGTGATGCATTTTCCTGCACCAAAACCTAAGAAGTTATTAAAATCACCAGATGTAATACTATTACCAGCATTACATCCCAAGAAGATATTATAACAAGCATCTCCTGTTGCTGGATTATAAGACCCACCAGCACCATCACCAGCAAAGAGGTTTCCGTCTGCGTCTTGGTCAAATCCACTGCTAGCAGATTCAGGACCTTGAATACCTTGAATGCCTTGAGTACCTGTAGTTCCTTGAGTACCTGTAGTTCCTTGTGCTCCAGTAGTTCCTTGAGTACCTGTAGTTCCTTGAGTACCTGTAGTTCCTTGAGTACCTGTAGTTCCTTGAGTACCTGTAGTTCCCTGTGTACCTGTAGTTCCTTGAGTACCTGTAGTTCCTTGAGTACCTGTAGTTCCTTGAGTACCTGTAGTTCCCTGTGTACCTGTAGTTCCTTGAGTACCAATATCTCCCTTATCACCAGTTCGGGCAAAGGTGATAATTATATCTTCACCATTACTAAATGATGTTGCACTACCAGAAACATAAGATGCACTTACATTAAAGTATCCAGTAAGTTCAGATACACTTGAAATTGTAAAGAGTGCAAAATCAGATGCATCTAAACGATTTGAAATTCTAAAGTGACCTTTTATAGTTGATGTGCTGTCATCAATTGTTCTTAAGAATGGTTGAATATCAGTTCCATTATCATCTTGGTCATCAATATAAAGATTCAGTGCTCCAGAGAATGGAGATTCACTAAACTTAAGAGTGCCTGTTCCTGGGTCTGAGTTTGTTGTGTTTGTACTAAAAGTATAATCAAAAGTTGCTCCACCAAAGTTACCTTCAATACCTTGGATACCTTGAGTACCTGTAGTTCCTTGAGTACCTGTAGTTCCTTGTGCTCCAGTAGTTCCT
>Ga0208428_1000765_pt1 | contig 14185 bp, 12 predicted proteins | sample DEB08_DNA_11_FD_184535 | JGI IMG/M metagenome (GOLD analysis project Ga0208428, IMG submission 184535) | Aqueous microbial communities from the Delaware River and Bay under freshwater to marine salinity gradient to study organic matter... | ecosystem: Environmental > Aquatic > Marine > Coastal ... | reverse complement strand
GAATCCTTTTAGATGGTAAAGTAAACCAAGGATATGATAGTCAAATCGCCTCAGGTGGTAATGGATTACAACAAGTCTTAGCCTATGGTAGAGATTCAGGAGGCAATCTTGATGCCCTTAATGTTGATAATAATGGACATCTTAAAGTAATTTCGGCAGTTGTAGAAAATAAAGGTAGTGAAGGTAATGTTTTATCTAATAGTTCTTTAGCAAATTCTACCGCTACAAGTTCTATTAATGTAAGTGATTATAATAAACTTGTTTATATGTATGAAGATAGTAATACATTAAATTCAAATGGTATAAGAATAGAAGTAAGTGAAGATAATAGTCATTTTTATGTTCATAGTGAATTTTACCCAGTTGTTTATGGTTTAGTCCGTCAATCTGTAGGCAATCCAGGTTTAGATATGAATGGTGTAAAATACTTAAGATTTAATAATCATAACACAGGAGCTTCGAATGATTTAACAAATGTTTATATTTCAGTATTGGGTACACCCAATTAATTTTCTTTGTTTTTTAACTTTATTTTTTTTATGTATATATCTTATTAAGATGAGATTAATAAGATTAGTCGGAGACGAACAGAACGGAATTATAGATAATCAAATTGATACTGATATTGTTTTAAAGAAAGGTCAGCAAATTGCATTACAATCGGCTTCTTTTAATGAAAGAATAAGTATTTTAAGTGTCGATGCAACTAATAATGAAATTAGTTATACTATATCTGGTAATACAATTACTGTTCAAATTGATGAAGCCGATTATGATAAAAATAATAGAGAAGACCTTTTTAACAGTATTAAGAATAATTTGAATAAAACTTTTCCTTATGCGGCAGGTCAAAGGTTTGGTGTTTCTTTTAATTGTGAATTATCTAATAATGATAAAGTGATTATATCAGGTAGAGCATCTAATTTTATTAGAAATGACGGAAGAGTTAGTGCTGGTCAATCTGTAAATAATAATATTAGTTATACTTCCCCTTTGTATACATCACAAATAGGCGATGCTACTGATGATAGAGCGAAATATGCTTCTTTAGTTCCTTGGAATGCTTCAGGTGGGAGCATGAGTCATCGTTTACAGATTGTAAATTTTGTAGATAATGCTAGTGGAAATGATGACAATGGAGTCATACTTGGATTGTCAGAAGTTCCTGTTAACGACTGGAAAGATAAAACTACTATGACAGCCAATGAAAAAACTTACTATATTGAATTTAAAAGAGCTTCTCAGAATTATTTTACAAAAATTAAAGGTGGAACTGAACAAGATTCAACTGAGGCGGTTGGAACAGTTGCTGGAAACACTAATGATAATGACTATATTGAATGGGTTTCTGATGCTGGAAAACTAAAGGCTTTACTATATAGGTCTACTGATGTTGCAGCTACTGTGTTAGAAGAACTCGATTTTCCTCAGGGAACTCGTTTATTTCCATTTATTATACAAAGAGGAGGTGCTGGTAGTGTAGCAGTTAAAAAAGCATTTCATCACATAGACCCCTATAGTGATGCGGTTGCTCCTACTACAGCTGTTGAAGATGGCGAACATATTGACACTCTTCACGCTAATCCACCACCCAATCGAGGTCTCATAGATACAGGTCTGAACCAAATACTTACTATGTCTGCTACTGTTGCATCATTTCTTGGTTATAATAATACTACCATAACAACAAAAACAGTTAGACACACTTCGACAGGAAATTTATTTATTGGAGCAGATCATATCGCCGATAAACTATTCATAGCTACTTTATCGAATACAAGTTATATCATAGAATTAATGGGTGTTAAGATTGATTCTTATAATGCTGGTATTGGTTCAAGACAAAATATAGTGGCTGTCGTTCCTAAAACAAATAATACAGTTGAAGGAAGTATAACAGAATATGAACCTAACAACCTTTACTTTATCAATGTAGAACAAGACGCTTTACTTAGAAACTGGAGAGCAAGGATTCTTAGAATAGATGGCTCACCTATTATACTTACTGGATTAAGTGTAATAACATTATTGATTAAGGATAGAGGTGAATAGTTTTTTCTTTAAATATAGTATGGCTGAAGAACCAAATGAAAACCAATTCATTGAAATGGCTAAACATTTCAAAGAAGTAGTTGAAAATAAAGAAAATGAGATTCTAGATCTAAAAAAAAAAATAATTTTAATTTATGGTCTGATAAGGGCTAGTGATGAGAATTGGGAAGATATTAATTTTGTTGAACTTATAAGGCAATATTGCTCTACTTGGGTTGAAAGTTTTATTTAAAAAAAAAATATATAAAGTATATTTATATGTCGGACGCAGAAAACGAAGTAATTGTTGAAATACCTCCTGAACCTGAACCTGAAGAAATCAAAGAAGAACAACCTAAAAAGAAACGACCTCCTATGTCTGCTGAAAGACACGCCCAGTTAATGGCTAATCTCGCTAAAGGTAAAGAAAAAGCATTAGAAACCAGAAGGCGAAATGCTGAGGCTAGAAGAAAAAAGAAAGAAGAAGAAAAATTAGCTAAGAAAGAATTAAAAAAGAAAATAACTAAAGAAGTCAAAGCTAAATTAGATCCTGTAATTGAAGAGCCTGAGCCATTTAACGAGCCTGAGCCTGAGCCATTTAACGAGCCTGAGCCAAAAACATTTGATCCAAGTGCAGACTTAAAATCTGAATTAAGAGAATTAAAAGATATGTTAAAAGAATTAAAATCACAACCTAAATCTCAGTCTAATAAAGATGAGATTGAGGAATTAAAAAATGAAATCAAGCAACTGCGTGATTTAACTAAAAAAAATAATTCTACTATTAAAGTAGAGCAAGATGTAAAACCTATTCAGCAACCAATTGTGCCTCCTCCCACGCAACCTAAAAAACCTGTTGTCTACTCTACATTTAAACCAAATATTTGGTCTATTTATTCGTAGTCATCTAGGTCTATTTCTTCTATTTCTTCTTTAACGATATATGTTTTCAATATATCTTTACATTCATCAGGGTCAATGACATACCAATTTGACACTGTCCCTGCTACTTTCTTTTTCTGTTGTTGAACACCAATATTACTAAGAATATTCTTCATTAATTTATAGTCGATTTTGATATTGATATTGTTTTTATATAAGTAATCTTGATATGAATCAAATAAACATTGTGATTTCAGAAGAATTGTATTAGTTTTCTTCGATTGACATGCTTGTTCTTTGTGTGGGAATGTTTCTTTGAAACTTTTTTCAAATAGAATCTCATTCAGATAAGTATACAAAGGATTCATATTATGAGTCTTCATTTCCTTGTAAGCATCAGTTATGACTCTGTCTCTATCTGGTTCAAAATCAGTAATATCTACATTTAATAGATAATACATCAAATCATTAAGACTTTCTTTACTCTTCATATGTTTTCTATATTCAGTAAAGTGTTCTCGAGTTGGTTTTTTATAATGGGCTTTGAATACTGAAAATCGCCTATCACTTGGAGATATTTGAACAGGATTAAAATTATTAGATAAAATCCAAAGTCTTACATAATTATCTTGGTCGTATTGAGATACATTCTTTTCTCTGATAATTGTTTTTTCTTCTGTAATGTAATTCTTAATCTTTTCTTTGTTTTCATAACCGTGTTTACTCTCGGTTTCATTTAGAACAAGATAAATCTTATCTCTGATTCCAACATTAAAATTACCAAAAATATCATTCATTTCTGAAGTGTTCATCATATATTTCCTGTTTGTAAGTAAAGCGATTGTGTCAAGAAGCATATCTTTACCATAACCTTCATCACTCTTTAGAACTACAGAACAATTAGGTCTTACTTCAGGTTTCTGAATACTATGGGCAATATACTTAATAAGATATTCAGCACTTTCTTGGTGAAAATTAGTTAGAACATCTATTTGTTTCTTAAAAATATCTACAAAACCAGTTTCTTTAGGGTTTTCAGTAGGATTGTAATCCCAACCTCTGAATGAATTGAAATAGTCTTTACATTCCTCATCTAGAGTAGGTCTAAATTTCACTTCCCTATATGCCCTTCTATCTGGGTCTTCAATCCAAGGTTCAAGGATTTTTTGTTGTTCTCCATTAACCGAAAACTTAATAGAGCTAACAAGTTCCTTAAAGTTTTGTTTAGTATAAAATCTATATGTTTGTTCTCCATTTACATTTATTTCACGACAATACATAACAGGAAATTCAATCATAAAGTGATTCTTTTCGAATTCTTCTTTTACCATATCATAAGTTTTCTGAGTTAATACATTTTCCTGATATTTTACAGGGTCAATTTGAATAGACGTGTCATGTTCTTTCTGAGTCCACTTAATACCATATCTCTTAGTTGAATCATTCAACTTCTGAATTGTATCTTCTTTAAATGCTTCCTTCTTTAAAGTAAAACCATCGAACATAGGTGTCTCTACTTCGGATTTTTGAAATAAAGACATAGCTTTCTGAAGAACTTCATTTTCCTTAATAGAACAAATATAATTCAACCATTTACCTTTAGGATTCTGAACACCTTTCTTAGATAGATCGGCTTTGTGGATTTTAGCAATATCATCTAATTTATCATACTTACTCCAAAGAAGATCTTGAATAATCTTAAAAGTATTATCCAATAATTTTAAATGACTATTAGTGGAATTAGTTTTCTTACCTGAATTCATACATACTATAATAGATTCTTTAGCCTTCCTTCTATCTGAATGAATAAGTTTTAGAGTTGTATCCCTCATTTCAACATATTTTTGAAGTGGTTTAAATAATTCCTTACTTTCAGGAAAATTTTTATTCATAATCCAAAGTAAGATAGTTGGGTGGGCATTGCACATGTCTAAGTCAACCACCCTATCTCTGATAAGAAACCCCCTTATCTTATGTTGACATTTCTGAACACCAAATCCTTTACAAAATATTCTTCCTCTATTCTGAAAGTTTGATGAATAGTGATATGTTTTATTTATCTTATCCTTTTGCATCATCTGTTTGATAGATGTTCTCAAGTATCTTTTTAACTGAACTATATGATTATCAATATTGCTAAATAACTTTTCACCGTCTTGGTATTTATGTTTTTCCCAATCTCCATCTGCATCAATAATATTCTTGATGTCATCTGGATCTAAAGCCTCTAAATATCTAGCATTCTCAACATTAATAGTTTCCTGAAAGTTCATTGTTAAGTTATACATTATAGAAAGATTTTATTTTTAAATCAATTTTATTTTAAATATATAATGTGTACCTTTTAAAGAAATTAAAAGTTCGCATTCAAAAAGTTTGGGATACAAAAGGAATCCTTACCATTCACCTCACTCACTTGGATTTCTGCCTTCCACCTAAAAAAGGTTGCTACTTGAGGGGAAAAAATCAAGAAATTATTTTCAGACAAAGTTCAAACTTTTTTCAAAAATAATTTCTTGAAAAATCGGCTCCAAGTAGCAACCTTTTGGTTTTATGCGATTACAAGGAAGGAAACTAACAATAAAAAAATATAGATTTACTCCATTATTTTCTTTACAAACCTCTAACCTCTAAAAAAGTCTAAATGAGTGATGTGAATGCTAAACTATTTTTTATTAAAATCGCATAAAACTAAATAAAAATATCTTTTTTATATATATAATGGACGAATTGATTTCTAAGATTAAAAGCAAAAGACCAAATATTAAAGATTCATCTTTAAATATGTATATCATAAATTTAAGAAAATTAAATAAAGAGATTGGAGATAGTTCTAATGAATACTCTTTAGACGTTATTAAACAAAAGTCTAAAGTAGATAAGTTTTTAGAAACTAAAGCGAAATCAACCAAAAAAAATTATTACGCCACAATCGTAGTGTTGTTGATGACGGAAGAAAACGAAGACAAAGATTTGATAGATAAGTATAGAGTTGAGATGGAAGAACTCGATAGTAGTTTAAAAGAGATGCAAAAGTCTCAGGAGAAGACCGAAAAGCAAAAACAAAATTGGGCATCATTAGAAGAATTACAGAAAGTAATGAAAACTTATAATCGAGAAATAGATGTGAAGGGCTTATTTAAAAAAGAAAATCTTACTAAATCTGAATTAGATTTAATTCAAAAATATGTAATTACTTGTTTATATGTTTTAGATCCTGAGAATAACCCACCCCTTCGGAGCGACTACTCTATGACTATGATAAATATTAAAGATTATAATAAAATGAAGGATTCTGAATTGAAACAGAATTATTTAGTTATTAGGGGACAGAATAAGAAGTTCTTTCATTTAGGAGAATTTAAGACACAAGGTAAATTTGATAATAAAGTTATTCCTGTAGGTAAGAAACTAAATACTGTACTTAATAAGTGGTTAAAAGTAAATCCGACTAAGTTTTTATTATTTAATAGATCATTAGAAATGATGACTGCAAATCAACTAACTAAAGCAGTTAAGAGTGCCTTCTCACCATTAAATAAGAATGGGTTAGGAATAAGTATGATAAGACATATAGTTATATCTACACTATTCCCTCCACAGAATAAAGAGAAAGAAGAATTAGCAGATAAGATGCTCCACAGTATTGAAGTCCAGACAAATGTCTATTCTAAGAATTAATTTAACTTAACTATTTTTTCATTTAGATTTTTTATTAAAATTTAGCGTGTTCTACTTTATAAAATTAAAATGTATACTATATATAAATGAAGAAATTGAAAAAATATAGTATCTATAAAATAACTAATTTAGACGATAATAATGTTTATGTAGGTCTAACATCACAGTCAATTCAAAAGAGGTTTAGTAGTCATAAATTAAAAATGTCTAACACTTGTATGACAAAGGATTTTAATTTTGATAATTGTATATTAGAGTTGCTAAATGAATTTTACACTACTAATTTAGAAAATGCTAGAAAATTAGAAAGACAAACTATAGAAAAGGTTAGGAATAGTTTAGTTAATGGAATGGTTGTTAATAAGACTAGACCTTATATAAGCCCTGATGAAAAAAGAGCAGGACAACTAAGATGGAGGGATACTATAGGAAAACAGAAAATCAAGTGTGAATGTGGAGCTACTATATGTAGAAGAGAAATGGCTAGACATATTTTAACTGAAAAACACAAGGATTTTATATTAGGTAAATCTAGCCTATCTTCTGAAAGTCTTTGTCAAGATACAGACCATCATCACGAGAATTAGAATAATTTACTACAACAAAATCGTGTTTTTCTTTAAGATTACCTCTAACCATCTCTTTAAAGGCTTTCTTATCTTCTAAGTAATTGTGTTCTATCTCTGCTTGTTCTAAAGATCTATTATTCATATTAAACATTATAAGACCTGTAAGATTATTTCTACAAACTTTATTTAATTGAAAATAGTCTTGTGTTAAGAAAAAAAGTGAAATTCCATGTTTTCTTGAATTACAGGCTAATTTATTTACTATATTATTACTTTGTTTTTTTGAAGCCAATGACCCCTCAAACGCTACATCGTCAAAGATTATGACTCGCATTTGAGGTGTTTCATCTAATAGTTTTTCTGTTTCATATTCTTCACAACATTTATCATACAACGCAGATAATAAATTTTCATCGAATTCAGTATAAATATTCATATCTGAAATTTGCTTTTTTTTACACAAATGCTCTAATTTAGCATCATTTACCATAGGCGAGAATAAATAAATATTACTCCCTTCAAAGTCTTTTAAATATGCGTCTTCAGAAAGCATTAAACTTAGAAGCAAACTGGTTTTTCCGAATCCAGAAGCCGCAGAAATTTGAAGACGGCACGGCAAATCGAATAAACCATTATTCTTTTTAACTACAAATTTATCTGTTTTATCTTTGAATCTTTTGAGATTAACTTTTTTTTTAGGCATAATTATTTATTATATACATATATATTATTAATGGATTCTTTACTAAATTACAATGCGGCTATACAGGGTTTTAGTCAGATAAAAGCGGCTGAGGAAGCAAAAGAAGCAGGTGCAGAAAAAGAAGCAGAAGAAAAAACTACACAATTCACAGACCCTTTTGAACAAGTAGGTGTAGATTCATTAGTAGACTTATTTAAACAGGGTAGTAAAGGTTTAGGTAAGGCAGCCTTATCAAAATTAGGTCTCACTAATGAAAAGGCTAAACAATATCAAGAAGCATTTAGGAAGAATGGAACTAAAGGTATTATTAATCAATTAAATGAAGATAAAAATTTAGTTAAACAAAGTTTACTTGATAAAGCAAAAAGTAAATTACCATCTGTACCTGAAGAGGGAGTAAGTGGAGCGGCAAAAATAACAGAGCAACAAGTAGAAGACCTTTTACCACAAGAATTTGAAAAAACTGAAGGAATTATTAAATCAGGATTAAGAGATAGAATATCAAATCTAACAGGCGACCAACAAAAGGAATTTACAGAAAAAATAGGTAAAAGATATGTTAAGGATTTAGATGAATTTGGTGGAGATAAAAGACTAGCTAATCAATTTAATTTAAATCAAGCCGCAAGAACTTTAGATGAAGTATCAGGAGAAAAACCTGCTTTTAGTATTCAGAGTATAAGTAAATCAGAATATTCAGATCCAATTGTAAGAGATGCTTTAAATTCAGCAGTTAAGACAGAAGCAAATGAACTTCACCCTTTATATAGACAAAAATATGATAAACTTATGAACGAAAGAGTAGCCACACCTTCAGATATTAGTGATGATGTATTAAGAGAAAAATTTAATCTTCATCAAGCAAATAGAACTCTTGATGAAATAAAAACATTAGAACCTAAAGATTTAGTAGGAGATGCTGAAAAAGCAAGAACTCAATTAAGTAAAGTAGGAACTACACTTGTTAAGAAAGGTGAAACAAAATTAGTAAGTCAATTAGGAAGAGTAGGTGAAGACGAATTAGGACAGGCTCAAAAGTCTTTAACAAGTGTTTTTAGTAAAACCGCTGGTTCAGTAGCACAAGGTGCATTAGGTCAAGCAGGTAATATTGCTCAATTAGCCACAGGTGGTATTAATAAAAAAAATGTTATATCTATTGCTAAGAACGAAGCAATAAGTCAAGCCCAAGATAAAGCAGGAGATTTAGCAGGAGAACTAGCAAAAGCAGCACAAGTAGGAAAAGAAGAAGCTAAAGCAGCTGCTAAAGGTGTAGGTAAAGCAGCATTAAAAGAAGCAGGTGAAGAAGTTGGTGAAGAAACTGCAGAATCTGGGGAAGACCCCATAGGTTCAGCCATTGGCTTAGTTCTTGGCTTGTCGACCTATTTAGGAGGCATTTTTGCTAAGCATAAAAAACCCAGTCTGCCCCAAATTTCTAATGCCTCCTTTCAGATAGGCGCTTAGTATCAATTATAAAACATACTTAAACACAAAATAACATATCTATAAAAATGGAGAACAAATATACTTATGGCAAAATCTATAAAATTATATCACCTCATACCGATAAGTGTTATGTTGGATCAACTATTCAACCTTTAAGTAGTAGAATGACTGGACATAGAAGAGATTTTAAAAATGGTAAATATATGACGAGTAGTGAAATAATGAAACTTGGTGATTATAAAATTATTTTAATTGAAAATTACCCTTGTGAAAATATCGAACAACTTTTAAAAAGAGAACAACATTATATAGATACTTTAGACTGTGTGAATAAACATCAACCAACAAAAGTTTTTGATGCTGAAAATTATTATAAAGAATACCATATTAAAAATAGAGAGCGTAAGTGTAAAATGTCCAGAGAATGGCGTGAAAAAAATAAAGATAAAGAAAAAAAAAGAAAACAAGAAAAGATTGAGTGTGAGTGTGGTGCTATATTTACAAGAGGATTTGGATTAACCAGACACAAAAAAACACAAAAACATATTGATTGGGTCAATTCACAATAAAATTTAATTTTTCAAAAAAAAAATATATTATGTAGTTATATAACATGGACCGTATTTATAAAATCCACAGCATAGAAAGCGAAGATTTAAGCCAATCACAAAATATTTTAACTTTTGAAATCCCAAGTGGAGATGTTTTAGATCTCTCAAAATCCTATGTTTCACTTGTAGCCAGAGTTAATGCCTCAACTGCCGATGCCGAATATTCAGGAGCAACTTTTAATGTTTCAATCCCTATTGAGGCTGATAATTCACAAGATAAATACCAAAAATCTATATCTCTTATTAAAAATGCACGATTGACCAGTCAAATGAAAGGTTCACTTGAAGAATTTAGAGATGTAAATTTACTTCGTAATTTTGAAAATAATGTTTACGAACATCAATCAAAATATTTAGGTAGTGAATATGATAACTTTATGGGTATAAGAACCTATGAAGATTTCGGCAATATAAGTCCTTTAATTGATGTTTCTTCAGAAAATATTGTAGACACCAACAGATATATTGATAAACGTGTAAAAATCCCACTTCATCAAATTCTTAATATTGGTAAAGTCAAACTCTTTGACACGTCCCGATTGGGACCTTGTAGATTACAGGTAGAAGTTGATATGGCGAGACTTGGTCTTAATAATGATGGAGTGACTGCTACAGCCGCCAATAGTATCGCTACTTATTATACTACTCAAAACAGAGGTACACTACTTAACTCGGCTGTGGCTGGGGCTGTAACTTCAGCCGTTCTTGCACGAGGTGGTGGTGCTGCTGCTATGACTTACGATAATGATTACCAAGAACATATCCCCTATTATGTTGGTATGCCTGTTGTTGTAGATAATGGGACTTTGGATGGTGTTGCTTTGTCTGGTGCTAAAACAACTATTACAGACATTTCTTATGAATCCACAACTGGACATATTACATTAAGTTTTTCAAATAGTTTAGGCACCATAGCGGCTGCTGGGACAGTTGATGTTAAAATTCGTGCTTTAAATGAAGGTGAAGTAACTACTAAAACTTTTACACTTGGACAAGCCGAACTTGTTGCCTATAGTGTCGGTAGAAATAACAGACCTAATCCTATGCCTGATCAAATTTCATATACACATTATACAGTAGAACGCGATTTTATAAACGCCGAAAACTTTAAAAGACAATATGAACTCGAAGCTGATGCCATTAATGCTATTGTTTTGCCTAAAGAAACTTCAGGTAGTATTATACCAAATAGACAAGCCCAAGAAGGTGTCCGTGTTGCTGTAAATAATGAATTAACAACAGATAGAAATGTATTCCCTTATACACCACTTTATTATCATAAACTTAATATGTTATCGCTTAATCAGGGTAAAACTGTCCAGAATGTTATGGGTAGAGATTATGAACATTCTGTTGCACCAAATGCCGATGCTGGACAAGATAGAGGTGAATTCGCAATACTTTCCTATGTCGTTGAACCTATCAAACTTGGAGAAGGTATGACTTTACTTGAAGTTGAAATGGAGAGAACTGCTGCGAGTGGTAATATTGACTCGATTGCAATTTATAAAGAAAGGGTTAAGTCAATCTAATACATAGGACTATCAATTATAAACATAGATAACATTAAGTTTCTTTGTTTAATGGCTTCTTCTAAAGAAGGTTTATGTTTTGTGTAAGTATATGTATTTCGTCTTATTACGACATTGTAGCCTACTTTTCTATTACTCTTGTAGATATTCTTTATACCTAATTTATTTTTTACTTTAGATAAACAATTTACATTATTTTCAGATTTAGAAACCCAACGTAGGTTTTCTAATCTATTATCACTTTTACATCTATTAATATGATCTACACAATCTTTACCTGTTGGTTTATTAATATAAGTTAGAGCAAGTAATCTATGAACGTTATGAGTTTTTCTTTCTCTATATTTATTAAATAGGGTAACTGCTTTATATCCACATCTATTACGTTGTGCTAATAATCTACCAGTATCGGCGTTGATAATATCTCCATTTTCAAATAAAATATAATTTTCATAATCAACGATATTCATCGTTATATCTGTTATAACGATAATTATTTTAGAATTTAAACGAATATCACTTTTAAAAAGTGAGCAAACTTTTTTGATTAACTTTTTTATAAAAAGTTATGATTATATAAAAAAAAATAAAAAAATAAAAATATTTACTAATAATATATAATGAGTAGAGATTTGAATGTTTTGTATCATAGCATTAATCCAGAAGCCAATAGATCAACTTACGAAGAGTTCAATACAGTAGATTTTGTATTAAATACAGATAGAAATATTGTTCGTAATTCAATTCGTATTGAAGGTAAGTTAAGAGTAAATCAAACTGGTAATACCCGAGCAACTTATGCTAACCGTATCCATATGAATAAACGTGTCGGCATACATAGTCTACTTGAATCGTGTAGAACAGAAATTAATGGTAATATTATCGAAAACGTAAAATCAGATTATTCACGATTTGTCCATATGTCGCAGTCAGCAACAAAAAGTCAAGACGATTATTTTCACGGTTCGGAGATTTGCGAGTTAAAAGCCCCATCTACTGATGATGCCATCGCCTACTGTGCTGGTCAGGCTGATAATACAGATCAAGCCCAAATATTTCAAGATATAGACTTTTCATTCAAACCTTTTATTTGTTTAAACCGAGCTTCGGACGATATCCCTATGGCACGATTAGGTAATGAAATCCGTTTGAGTTTTAATCTTGCACGAAAAGAAAATATGCTTGGCGGTATTTCTGTTATTGCTGGTAGTAATTATAAAATTACTGATTTAAGATTAACTTTTACAAGTAAACCACCAGCACCAGTACCATCTCTTCAGATGAGATCTGTTGTAGATATTAAGGCTGTTGTAAATACTACAAATTCAAATATCCAAACTCGTGTGCCAGCCGTGTGCCACTCAGTAAGTTTATCATTTTTAAAACAGTCGAAAGAGAATGACCGCAACCTTGATACACTTGCTTTAGAAAGACCACCTAAAATTGATTCAGTAGAATTTTTGTTTAATGATGCTGTTAATGAACTTCAGCAGTTCGAACAAAAAGACTATGGTGAGTTTATGGCAGGTTATCTTGAATCGCTTGGTTCAGCAGGTATCCACAACGCTGACCCTAATATGGTTAAAGGCAATTCCGTCTTTGGTCTTGGTTTAGACTTTGGAGCCGAAGTAGATTTATCAAATCAAAAATTTGGTTTCCAGATGAGGTCAGCCATAGGTGGAGGATCAGAATATATCGCTTATATGTTCTTCCATAGTTTAATTAGTTTGTAATTTTTATTTTAAGTTATTTTGTTTAGTTTAATTTTTTATAAAAAAAAATAAAAAAATTAAAATATTTTAATATTATATATAATGAGTTTTTACAGTTCGGGTGACATAAAAAACGAGTTGTTAGAGCCTTCTGTCCATAATAGTAGTGCAAGTTCAGGACGTAGTGAGTTCCGTATTAAAGGTGATGTTTTACCATCATTAAAATTAATGAATACAGGTAGTTTTGGTGATGCCACAGCTTCGTCTTTAGATTTTATTGGTGCTTTAGGTAATATCAAACATATTACTTTATTTGATGGTCGCCAAGAATTAACTTCAGTAAGAAACTTCAACGATGTTATGTCTTTTAAAAGTCTTAACAAAGATAATCACTCTAATTCAGATATAGACCGATTTTTGAAACGCCATAAAATTGGTTATCAATCAAGACACGATGACCAAGTAAATTTCTATGCTCGCCACAATATGATTAGAAATAATGTATCAAACGCTTTCCCAGCGACCGATGATGTAAAATCTGCAAACGCTTTATATTTTGATCTTCGTGAATGTTTTAATATGCTCCAATCAGTTCCTATTCTTTCAGACAAAGTCTTTAGTCAATTAAGATTGGTAATTGAATATGAAACAGATAAGAGAAAAATTTTTGGTGATCAGACTAAAACAGAAAGTCATAAACGTCCACTTCTCGCTGTAGATAGAGTAATGAACCCAGTTATTGCCACAAATTTGATTAACTCTATTTCTGCTGTAAGTTGGGTTGAAGAAGAACATGATAGAGTAAATGTTGATGCCACGACCGCTGGGACTGTTCAAAAAACCTCTAAACGTGTTTTAGGATTTAATAACAAATATGTAAACAGACTTCGTGTAAGAAAAGGTTTCCAAAATCTTGCCGATAATGTTAATGCTAATGTTGTCGTTGAACCTGGACCATATCAGTCAATCGCAGGGAGAGATGAAGTAATGCAACTTGTCGTAAATGGTCGTGCTTTGTTCC
>Ga0208428_1000762_pt1 | contig 14207 bp, 10 predicted proteins | sample DEB08_DNA_11_FD_184535 | JGI IMG/M metagenome (GOLD analysis project Ga0208428, IMG submission 184535) | Aqueous microbial communities from the Delaware River and Bay under freshwater to marine salinity gradient to study organic matter... | ecosystem: Environmental > Aquatic > Marine > Coastal ... | reverse complement strand
AGCAAGCACTCCTTGCTGGTAAATATAAGAATGCTGAAGAACTTGAGAAAGCTTACCTTGAACTGCAACGTATGCAGGGTCGAGGTGGAGATGATGATAGTGGAGATGATGAAGAGTACGAGTCAGATGTAGAGTATGAATCAGATGAAGAGCAAGTAGAAGGAGACTTTGAACGCTATGATGAAGAAGGTTACGTCAATCAAGATGCTGTAGCCCAAGCTTATGGTGAAGGACTTGCTGAGGCATTTGCTGAGGCAAACATTGATCCATGGGCAATGAATGATTACTTCTACGAAAACGACGGTACTCTGACTGAAGAGATGTATGACCAGCTCAATGAGGCTGGCTTCTCCGATGAAACCATCGACGCTTATCTTGGCGGTCTTCGTGCTGAACTAGGCTATGATGATGCTGCTAATGTTCTGTCTGAATCAGAAGTTAGTAACATCAAAGACATTGCTGGAGGTGAAGAAGGCTATGCTCAGGTTGTTCAATGGGCTTCTGAGAATCTACCCGAAGAAGACATTGAAGCATTTGATGAGGTCATCAACACTGCCAACGAGGCTGCTGTCCGCTTCGCTGTTAAGGCGTTGGTTGGGCAATATGAAGATGCAGTTGGTCGTACACCTGAGCTTGTGACTGGTAAGCAGTCTTCTACTGGTCAGGCGTATCGCAGCATGGCAGAGGTTGTTCGTGACATGAGCGATCCTCGCTATGATAATGATGATGCGTATCGCATGGATGTGATGCGTAAACTTGAACGATCCAACATTAAGGTATAACTATGAACGTCTACGAAACCTACTGGGAAAAGGCTGAAAAGCTGAACGGACGCCTGGCTATGCTAGGCTTCGTTGCTGCTGTTGGTGCATACGCTATGACTGGGCAAATCATTCCCGGTATTTGGTGATGCCCTACAGTAAGTACACACCAAAACAGAAAAAACTAGCTGCAGCAGCTAAGCCTCATAAAAAAATTACGAGAGCAGATCTCGCAATCATTCGTAAAAAACCTAAATAAAGTATGTAGACATCATGCGTAAAGAGCACAAAAGTCCTACTGGAGGCTTGACAGCTAAAGGTAGGAAGTACTTTAAAAATAAAGAGGGTGCTGATCTAAAACCACCTGCTCCTAATCCTAGGACAAAGAAAGATGCTGGTCGTAAAAGATCCTTCTGTGCTCGTATGGGTGGAGTCAAGGGTCCTATGAAAGACAGTAAGGGTCGTCCTACCCGAAAAGCACTTGCACTACGTAAATGGAAATGCTGACTATGGCTAAACAAGGTCTCTACGCTAACATCCACGCTAAGCGTAAGCGTATCGCTGCTGGTTCTGGTGAGAAGATGCGTAAGCCTGGGAGTAAAGGTGCTCCCACAGTTAACAACTTCAAGGCAGCTGCTGAAACTGCAAAACCCCAAAGAAAGCGTAGGTACGCAGCATGAATGCTCTGCCAAGCAACATTTACCGAAAGGAATTGTTGATCAAAAAATACGCTGGTAAAAAGAAAAAGAAAAAGAAGAAGTAAGCAACGTACGTTCATCCCTTAATGGGACGCAGGACGCCTGATCATGGAACGGGGGTCAGGTACTTCGGAATCATCATGACTGATCTTGAACTTTCTCAACGCATTCGTGAACAGAAGGCTGCCAAACGTGAAGCCAGACTGAAGTTATCGTGGCGTTGCTTACAATAGTTTGAAAAACCTTGCCCCCTCAGAGGCATATAATATCTGATTTTTCCTTGTAAACTCCAAGGAACGGTTTACGGACCTGAGACTGGAAAAACTCAGGGCTTGGCAGTGGAGCACCTCAGTGTAGGACTCCACTGTTATTGGCATTGGCCCGTTACGACGGACACCCTTTGCCGCAGCTGTGGTAATGAGACGCCCTAAGATCTCAAAATAATTTTATGGATCCTGTTCAGATTGCGTGGGCTTCTGGTCTTTTTGAAGGAGAAGGTTGTATACGTCGTCAACTAGAGATTGAGATGACTGATAAAGATGTCATCTACAAGTTCTGGGACATTATGAAATGCGGAAATGTTTATTATCGTGAACGTCCAAACGTTAAGCCTATTTGGCGTTGGAGGGTTGGTAACAAGCAAGACGTAACTAAATGTCTGACAGCTATGCTCCCTTTCTTTGGAGACAGACGAGCCTACAAAGCTCTAAACATTCTAGATAGTATAGAGCTAGTTTAATTCTTTAACTATCTTTTTTTTTTAACAATGGCTAACGCTACCCAAACTGCGCTAGGTCGTGCTAATCTTAGCACCGGCACTGGCTACGGTGGTGCTGGTGATAAGTACGAACTCTATCTCAAGCTGTTCAGCGGCGAGATGTTCAAAGGCTTCCAGCACAACACTATCGCTCGTGATCTGGTGATGAAGCGGACCCTCAAGTCCGGTAAGTCTCTTCAGTTCATCTACACTGGTCGTATGGACGCTGGTTTCCATACCCCCGGTACTCCCATCCTTGGCTCCGGTGATCCTCCGGTGGCTGAGAAGACCATTGTGGTGGATGACCTGCTGGTCTCCAGCGCATTCGTCTATGATCTCGATGAAACCCTGGCTCACTATGAGCTGCGTGGTGAGATCAGCCGTAAGATCGGTTATGCTCTGGCTGAGCACTATGACCGCCGCATCTTCCGTGCTATTGTCCGTGGTGCCCGTGCTGCCCACCCTGTGTCTGCTACCGGTAAGGTTGAGCCTGGTGGTACGCAGATCCAAGTTGGTGCTGGTGCTGGTGCTACTGCTGATGCTCTTGACTCTGACAAGATCGTGGCTGCTTTCTTTGAAGCCGCTGCTGTTCTGGATGAGAAGGGTGTGTCTCAAGACGGACGTGTGGCTGTCCTCAGCCCCCGCCAATACTATGCTCTCATTGAGAATGTTGGAACCAATGCTCTGATCAACCGTGACGAGCAAGGTACTGCTTTGCAGAGCGGTAATGGCGTCATGTCGATTGCTGGTATTAAGATCTACCGTTCCATGAACATCCCGTTCCTGGGTAACTATGGTACCAACTCGACCATTGACAACCCCGGCTCGTTCGTGGGTGCCTCTGTTGAGGCTACCGCTACTGGTGAGAACAACCCCTATGGTTCTGCCACTGACTTCAACACCTCCTGTGGTCTGATCTTCCAACGTGAAGCTGCTGGTGTTGTTGAGACCATTGGACCTCAGGTCCAGGTCACCTCGGGCGACGTGTCCGTGATCTACCAGGGCGATGTGATCCTGGGACGCCTCAGCATGGGTACTGATTACCTGAACCCTGCTGCTTGTGTCGAACTGCACGCTACCAGCACCGCTGGTTCTGCATTCTGATTTTTTGTTCCTATACTGGGGGTCCTTCGGGACCCTCTTTTTTTATGGCAACCCCTTCTTACGCAACGTCCACCGAACTGGATGCTGTAAACTCTATTCTAATGAGTGTCGGAGAAACTCCGGTCAATACACTTGATGTGCAAAGTCCTGAAGTCGCTATTGCTCAGAGCACCCTCCGGCAGGTTTGCCGAGAAGTCCAAGCAGAAGGCTGGGGCTATAATACTGAGTATGAATTTCCCTTTGTTTTAAATTCTGATAAAGAGATTGTTGTTCCTCCTACAGCTTTGAGGTTAGACATCAATCGTTATAAACATGGCGATGCCTATGACGTTACACGACGTGATGGTAAGCTGTATGATCGCTATTCCCATAGTTTTAAATTCACTGGTATTGATACGTTATATGTTGATGTAGTATGGTTCTTTGAGTTTGAGGACATCCCTCAAGCATTCCGTGATTACATCACCGCTAAGGCTGCTAGAATCGCCTCTGGGCGTATGGTAAATGATGAGACTAGCATTAAGATCCTTCAGGCTGAGGAAAGCGTTCTGAGGGCTGTAGCTATTGAGTTTGATACCAGCCAAGCTGATTACAATGTGTTCAATGCAAGTGATCTTAGGAACCCTTACACTAGCTACAAACCCTTCCAAGCCCTGAGTCGATAATGGCAGCAGTCAATCAACGTATCCCTAACTTCCTGGGAGGTATCTCACAACAACCAGATTTTATTAAGTTCCCAGGTCAAGTCAGGACGTGTGACAATGCCTATCCTGACGTTACGTTTGGATTATCTAAACGTGCTCCTGGTGAGTTTGTTAGCATTCTTTCCAACGCAACCGCTGATGGTAAGTGGTTTGAGATTCTTCGTGACAATGATGAGAAGTATCTTGTTCAGATCCAATCTTCTGGTATTCGTGTATGGGATCTAGCAACAGGAACTGAGCAGACTGTTAATTTTGGATCTACCACTTCTAATTATAACTACCTAACTGATGGATCCCCTTCTCGTTATGGTATTCAAAGTGTTGGTGACTATACTATAATCACTAATCCAGCTAAGACTGTAGCCACTGCTAGAACCACATCCAATACTTTTGGTAGTAACTATGCTTTTGTTACCGTTGATGCTATTGCTTATAATACTGAGTATGTTATTGGGATTAACACCTCTAGCATAACTTCAAGTACTAAACGTATTGTTAAGTCTCTTAGCATAAGTCCTGACAATTGGGACGATAGCAGTGGTAAAGCAAGGTATGTTGGTAAACGAGAAATCTTTAACAACAGTTGGGGTGGAGTTAAATATGCAGTTACAGTTAACGGTCAATCGTATGTAGATAGTTATAATAGCGACAGTGAAGCTGATTATAACATGCGATATTATGCCGAAGTAATCGTACAAGATGGCGGACTAGATGCTCCTGCTACCGGTACACAGGTAATTACTGTTGCTGGTATTAGTTACACAGTCAGTATTACTGATACCAAAGAATATCAATCATATGCAGACGCTAATGCTGCGTTTTATCGTACTCCTAAAAACCCCGATGAAGGAGTCATTAGTGTTAATTCAGTTCTAGGTGGATTGAAGGATGCTTTACTTGCAACCTACCCCACATTGACTGTTGAGATTATTGGTAATGGATTGTTTATTCAATCCAGCTCTAGCCTTAACGTTACTGTTCGTGCAGGTACTACAGACACTGCTCTTTCTGTTATAACCTCCACTGCACAGAACATCAGTAAACTTCCTTCTATGTGTAAGGATGGTTACATTTGTAAAATATCTAACACTGATGAATCGGAAGCAGATGATTATTATGTGAAGTTTATAGCTGAATCTGGTACGTCTGGTTCAGGTGTATGGGAAGAGACTGTTGCTCCTGGTATTGATGCAGGGTTTGATTATGACTCAATGCCTCACGCATTAATCAATAACCGTGACGGTACATTTACTTTCTCCAAACTAGATGATGTCAGCCAAAGTTCTAGCGAAAATTTTTGGAAGGATCGAGCAGTTGGAGATGCAGTAACGAACCCCATGCCAACGTTTGTTGGTCAATCTATTAACGACATCTTTTTCTTTAATAACAGGCTAGGCTTTATTACTAACGAAAACGTTGTTCTTAGTCAGCCTGCTGATTACTTCAACTTTTTTGTTAACTCTGCTATTACTGTTAGTGCTGCAGATCCGATTGATATTGCAGCTTCTGATGTCAAACCTGCTTTCCTAAACCACGCTGTACCTTTCCAAAAAGGTGTGGTATTGTTTAGTGAAAACTCCCAATTCATGCTTTTTAGTGATGCTGTAGAATTCTCTGCTACTACAGCTCAGCTAAGAAAGTTGTCTTCTTATGAATGTAGTCCTACCATTCCTCCTGTAGACATGGGTACATCACTCATGTTTACTACAGACAACACATCTCATACAAAAGCGTTTGAGATGGCTATTGAAGATGAGAGTGCGCCTCCTATCATCTTAGAGCAAACTAGAGTAATTCCTGAGCTGATACCTAACAGCATTGATGATGTTAGTAATTCTGCTCAGAATGGTCTAATCACTTATGGTAAGATAGACGACAGCTCCCTATACTTCTATAAGTATTATAACACAGGTAGAGAGCGAGCACAGTCTGCATGGTTTACCTGGACAATCAATGGTCAGTTCAAGCACAGCTTCTATACTGAAGGAGACTTCTTTACTGTAACACGCCAGGGCTCAGAGACTGTACTACTTCGTTATGAGCTGATTCCTGACACTACAGCAGCTCGTAGCTATCAGGTATGTGTTGGTACGTCCGGGTCTCCCTTGGACGTTACAAGACGCTTTGAGGCATCTCTGGATAATATGTTCGTACCTCAAGCAGGTGATAAGTCTGTGACAGATGGTGACAGCACAATCACCCTGCCATATACTATCCAGAATAATGGTGATGATCTAGTAATGGTTGTTCTGTCAGGCAGTGAAGCTGGTTATGTAGCCAGCCCTGATAGTGTGTCAGGTACTCAAGCTACCTTCAATAACATTGATGTCACAGGTGTTAATGTTGCTGTAGGTTATAAGTATACTACAGAAGTTCAACTACCTACTTACTATTACTCAGTAGGTCAGAATCAATACGACATTGACGGTGATCTACGGATCAATCGCATGAACTTTGAGCTTGGTATTTCTGGTCCTATTGAGTTTCATCTTGAAGCTCCTCAGACTGATACCTACATTCAGTATGAGACAGGAATTAGTCCTGACATTACCAGTGCTAACACCACCCCTTCTAGATTCTATAAATCAGTTAAGGTTCCCATTTATAAAAAGAATGAGAAGTACACCTTGACAATTAAAATTCCTGACCCCTTTGTTTCTACTATTGTCTCAGCCAGCTGGGACGGACGATATGACAACAGACGACATATACGTCGGTGAATACATCGAATCATGCACCGCTCAACTAGCTTTTGAAGTAGGTGAAAATCTGCGTTGGGAAGATAAGCGAGAGGTAGAAGAGACAACAGGACTGTGTGCTACGGCTGCAGTTCTGGAGTCTTATTACCGCTCTTCTTACTCTGTGTTCTTTCGAGTGCCCAACGGCAAGACTGCCGGTGTGGCAGGCGTAACTCCAGATAATCGTATCTGGATGCTATGTACACAAGCTAGTGAAGAATATCCCCATACATTTGTAAGAGAAGCGAGACGCTGGTTAAAGAGTCTCCCTTATGAATATCTCTGGAATCATGCTGACATGAGGAACGAGAGTCACATCAAACTTCTCAAACTTTTAGGTTTTAAATTTCTTAGATATTATGTTATCAACGGTGTCCCTCTTATTGAATTTATGAAATTATGTGTGAACCGATAAGCATTGGACTAGCGGCTGCACAATTTATTGGATCAGCTGCTCAATCCATTGGTCAACATCAACAACAACAAGCAGCAGTAGCTAGGTCTAATGCTATTGCTCGTCAACAGTATCAACAACAAATGCAGATTGCTGCTGCACAAGATCAAGAAAAGGGTCGTGTGTATCAGGCAGAACTTAAAGCAACCACTGCAGCTAAGAATGCGTACTATCGTCAGCTAGAGGCTAATCAAGAGGAAGCTAATCGCGCTTCTATGGCTGTTCAGCAGAAGATGGATGAGCGTAGGACTGCTGCTAAGTTTAACATGCAAGGACAACTTGCACGGTCTATCCAAGCACAAGGTCAGCTACTGGCTACAGGTAAAACTGGTCAATCGTTCTTGCTTAATGCTATGCAAGCTGAACGTGATTTGGGCTTTGAAATGGATCAGATTGAGCAGTCCCTGTATGATGCACGGCGTGCTTCTGGTATTGAAGCGGAAGGCATTCTGTTGGATCAACAGTCTGCTAATGTTGCTGCATGGAATAACCTGCCTGTTGATCCACTCACGCCAATGGCTTCGTTTGCACCTATCAAACCTATTGATGCCCAAGGTCCGTCTGGTCTTGCATTAGCTGGTAGTCTTCTAGGAGATGCAGCTAGTGCTGCTAGTGGGGGTCTTTCTACTTATGGTAGTATCACGGACAACGGCAAATACATCTGGGAATCTTAAATTAATCTAATTTAATTAAAATGGCATATCAAGGTAGCGCACAGTCCATTGGATTCCGTAACCGTAACGTCATTGATCCCTCTAAGCGTATGCGTGAAGAGGCTGCTCAAATTAAAGAGCAGGGACGGGAACGAATCAAAGGAATGCAGGAGCAAGCTTCTCAGCGAACCCAAGAAACACAACGTGTTAGCGACATTCAAGAGTCTAACGCACGATACGAGCTAAAAGCTCTTTCCAAATTTAGTAATTCTATTAACGACCTTCTTCAGAATGAAGTCCTTGATCTTGAAAAAGAAAGGATTAAAGGAGAGATTGAAGAAGGCAAACGTCTGTACGCAGAACAAGGTCCTGAATACCAACAACAACTTCAAGAAGTTAATAAAGCTGGTAATCGGAGCCAAGAACTTGACACCCAACTCAATGATCTAGCTGACAAAGCTCCTACTACAGAAGCAGCTGATCGAGTCAGGAACCTGTCAAGGTGGAGGCAGCATGGATGGAATCTTGCTGCTATGAGGCAGTCAGGTGAAAAGTTTGGTAATCATTTACTTGCTGAACTGGACACTAATACTACTATTATTGTTGATCCAGAAACTGGACAGAAGTTTCAGCTCAACGCTTATGATGGTGATAGTCAGTACGAAGCCGCTATTAGCTATATCCAGAGTGAGTTCATCAAGAACAATAACCCTGCTGGATTAAGTGCTAAGGTAGTTAATACTGTTTTACTGCCTGAAATTTTTAAAGCAACGTCCATTCATCAACGAGATTATTATGATGGACAGCGGATTGAAAAAGCTACTGAACTTCTTGATGATGCTCAGCGTGACTTACACGAGTCTTTGAACGGTACTGCAGGTTTCCCTACTGCTAGCGTTTCTATCCCTGCGTTTCTTAAGAAAGCTGCAAGTGCTTACAGAAAGTTAGGTGTCCAAGGATCTCCTAAACTTGCAGCACGTAAGGATTTGCTAGATCAAATTAATGTTAGAATTAAACAAAACCCTGATAATGTAGAAGCTATCATTCTATCCATTGAAGATGCTAAAATTATCGGTCATCCAGCAGGAGCCAAAAGTCTTTTTGGATTGTACCCTGATGAGTTTAAGGCGACTGACATGAGGGCTACTGCTCTTGAGGGTCGTACTAAGATTTATGATGATCGTCAGAAGTCTACAAGAATGGAAGCTGAGTTAGATGCTGAAGCATTACGTCAATCCATTAATAATGGGCTTAGTGATGTTCAGTTACGACAAGCCTTACAAACGTATCAGAAAAAACACGGAGCTGTTCATCCTGATCTAGTTCAAAACTTACGTACTTATGAACCCAGCTTCCTTGGTGTAGAGCAGTCTGAAGCTAAGGTCAGTCAACTGCTTGACACTTATGGTGACATCACTGAAGAAGAGGCAGCGAACCTGGATACAAGTGTCTACCAAAAATACAAGCAACAAAATAAAATTGTTGAAAGACGTTTTGGTGATGGACAGAAAGATGCCATTAGAGATGCTGAAAAAAAGATTGACGGTGAGATCCGTAAAGCTGTCCAAGCTACAGACACTAACTCTACTCTAGGTTACGATGCACAGCAGGCTGCTATTAGAGCAAAGCAGCAGATGTTTAAAAGGGCTAAGCAGTTGTACGATGAAGCTGACGGCACCCTTTCCCAAGAAGAAGCCCTCATACAAGCTTCGTCTGAGATAGCTGCTAAAATTAAACTTGAAGCACAAGGTATTGATGCTAGCACAGGTAAGCCTGTTTCAGATCCTACTTCTCTTACGTATTACTCAGCGTCTGGCGAAGGCTTCCCTAATTTTTATGTCAAGCCTGCAAGTGAAACTGAGCAGATGGTTGCTAATAAAGTTGTCATTGACAATTACAAAATTAAAGCTTTTCAATATGAAAATCCCGCAATTCAGGCTAATCTTAATATCAACCCTTCTCGGCTTGAGCTTACTGCCGACGGCAAGCCGCAGCACATCTTTTTTTCTCTAGCGAAGTTGGATGGTAAGCACACGGCTTTTGAAATCTTGAATGCACAACGTGCAAAGCAAGGTAAACAGCCGATCCCTCTTCCCGAAGATGCTGCTACTGTAGATAACATTCTTAAGCAATACCCTGACCTTAGACCTTTGTTTATTGCAGATCAAAGTCCTAATAGAGTTAGTCGTGGTATTGAACAGATTGGAGGCATCAGCGTTCCTATGCTAATGAGGTCGCTTGGTTACCAAGAGTCTGGTGGTAACTACAAAGCATATAATTCTGATTCGTATGGTCCTAGTAATCCTGCCCTAGGTAAATACCAGATTCTTTGGAAGAACGTATTAGCATGGTCTAAACAAGCTGGTATGCCACATCCTGGTACTATGGATGATTTTAGGAATAGCCCTAATTACCAAGAAAAACTTGCTAATTGGAAGTTTTCTGATTATGTTAAACAGGCTAGTACCAAAACTAATGACCCTGATATTGCTATTCGCATGGCTGCCTCAGCCTGGTATAGCGGGGATATGAGTCTTTACAACGACACTGAAATTCAATGGTCTAACGGCAGGGCGTATCCAAGCATTCAAGAGTATACTATGAAGGTTTTGCAACGCTATAAGGAGGGTCTGTGATGGAAAACGAGAACAACATTCCAGGACTTCTTACAGAAGAAGCTAATCAATGGTATGATAATAGCATCCGTGAGGCTGAAAGGATTCCTGATCGACCCCCAGAAGAAGAACAACCGTCAGAGGCTGCTACAAAGCCCTCAGAGCCCGAACAAGAAGGCTTGGGACTGGTAGCATCAGAAACAGGTGCAGCCCTTGCTGGAGGCGCTGCACAGGCTGTAGAGAGTGTTGGTGGATTTGCTGAGCTTGTAGGGGATACATTTAAAACAGGATTCAATACTTTATTTGGACGCCCTGTTGATGAATCTCAAAACCCTTTTAGCACAGCCTATGAAGCCAACGACGCTGGCTGGTTGGACATTCCAGATGAAATGGTGCCTGAGAACAAAACTGGTCTGGGTAAGTTTGCCCGTGGCTTGGTTGAGTTCGGTATCCTCACTGCTGCTACTGGTGGTGTTGGCGGGGCTACTGTTGGTGGTCTCCGCCTTGGCGTACGTGGTCTTGCTTTTGCTCGTGCTGCTGGTATTGGCTCTAAAGGTGTGAGAACCATTAAGTTCGTACAAACAGGTGCTAAGATTGCTAGTGAAGGTGCTATTGCTGATCTAGTGTCTAGCAGCTCTGAAAGTGAGAACTTAGCTAACCTTGCCCAAGAACACACTCCTTGGATGGCTCCTTGGGTGACAAACGCTCTTGCTGTGGCTCCTGAAGACAATCCTTGGCTAGCTAGAATCAAAACCGTTGGTTCTGGAGCAGGCTTCAACCTAGCTGCTGCTGGTGTTAGTGCTTTTGTTAAAGGCAGCTGGGCTGCTCATCGAGCACGTAAAAATGGTAAGTCTGTGGATGAAGCCAATGAGATTGGCAACAAGACCATGCGAGAGGAGCTTGCCAAAGAAAGCAAAGCTGAGAATGCTTCTGTCAAAGAAATGGCAGATAAAAACTATAAAGAGGGTAGAGGTGTTCGAGGCACTGATCCTGAAGAAAACTTCGGCAGGCGCTTAGATCCCTATGTTAATGGGGCTAAGTATGACATGGCTGAAAACCCTGTCATTCCTGCAGGCACTGCTAGACAAGCCGCTGCTGAAGGCATTAACGACATGAAAGCTGGTGGTCCAGGTCATACCTACACACAGATGGTGACTGACGCTCAGCTTGATACTATTGCTCGTGGCAATAAAACTGTACGTGAGTTAGTCATCAAAACTGCTAATGAACTTGCAGAAGAAGCTTTCAAAAAAGGTGGTGATCTAGAAGATATTGGTGCGCTTGATTACAAAGATCTTGTCAACCTTTATATTCGCCAAGCAGTTGACATGACCTCCATGATTGATGAAGGTGGTGATATTGCTGCTAACTTTGCTAAGTATTTCAGGGAAAACAAGAAAGACGCTCGTGTTTATCTTAATAATGGTGTAGAGATTGTTACAGGATCTCCTACTCAAAAAGCAGCTCTTAACATTGTTATCAATTCTCTGGCTCATAGAGCTTCAGCCATTGCCAACGGCTCTATGTTTATTTCGGATAACCTGCCCATTAACCGTCAGTATGACATGACAGTTGATGCTATGAAAGTAGCTTTGACTGAACACAAGAAGATGGGTTATATGTGGGGTCTTGATGGTCAGTTACAGCAATTAGGTTCTGTGTCTAAAGAAGCCTCTGCTAATGCTAAGAAGGGTTTGCAGCAGATTGATGCTGAGATGACCGAGTATGTAAATGCTCTGAAAGAACTCAACAAGCAAGGGCGAAAGCAAGAGATCAAAGATCTCATGGAACTTAATGCTTTGTCAGGCGGTAATATCCGTACGATGGAGCACATCCATGATTACCTCCGTAAGATGTTGATAGGTGGTAAGATTGACGGTAAGGCTATTAAAGGTCGTCTTCGTCAAGAACTGCAGGGTGTTTTCTATAACTCTGTGCTTAGTGGTCCTCGTACCATCACTAAAGCAGTTCTTGGTACTAACTTTGTAGCAACTTTGCGTCCTTTACAAGCTTATCTTGGAGCAGCCATAAGGTTTAATAAAAAAGAAATGGCTCTTGCAGCTGCTCAGATTGATGCCTTAGGATCTGCTTATGCAGAAGGGTTCCGTATGTTTAAATACAACTGGGATCTAGGCTTAAATCGTAAATCTCTTAGCTATGAAGGTAAGTTTGATCTTGAAGCTGATCTAGCTGAATGGCAAGGATTGGGTCAATATTACGATAGGTACGGTACTGGCATTGAAAAGCGTGGCTATGATGTTCTTGACCGTATTGTTAAAATGAACACCAGTCCATGGTTTAAATATAGCCAAAATGCTATGGGTGCTGGTGATGCCCTGGCTCGTACTATTATTGGACGCATGGAAATGCGCATGCGAGCAGCTCGTGCAGCTTTAGATAAAGGAGTCGATCCCTCTGATATCAAAAAGTATGTACGTGAAACAGAAGAGGAGTTTAGGAATCAGATCTTTAAAAAAGATAAAAATGGTCGTTACATTGTAAAAGACAAAGCTGCCAAAATGGCTGGTGATGAGGCTGCAATGACACGATCATTGGAAGAAAACTTTAAAGGTTTTGAGCTAATCTCTAACATTCCTGGGATGAAAGCCTTCTTCCCGTTTGTCCGTACAGGTTTTAATGCTCTTGATCTTACTTTCCAGCACACTCCTTTGGTAGTGTTCAGGGATAAATATAAAGATATTATGAACGGTAAGAACCTTCAAAAGTATGGTATTCGTCCTGAAGACCTTCCTCAAGCACAAGCTTTGATGGAAGGACGGATTGCAATGGGCTCTACTATTATGGGTATGGCTACTATTGCGGCTCTATCTGGTAAAATGACTGGTGATTATCCATATACCAAAGAGGACCGTGATGCATGGCAAGCAGCAGGCATTCAACCTAACTCCTTTAAGTTGGGCAATACATATGTATCTTTCCAGAACATTGAACCATTCAACACTCTTTTGTCAACGGTAGCTAATGTCGTTCAAAACTCTGACATTTTGGGTGAAAAGATTACTGATAACATGATCAAAAAACTTACATTTATGACAGCTGCTGTTCTTGTTGATAAGTCTATGTTATCTGGTATTGAGAGTCTTGCTAATGTTATGAGTGCTGACACCTCAGAGGAAGAGCTTAAGAGAACTGGTGCGCAACTCCTACGCGCTCATCTCCCTTATGCTGGTCTTCTAGGTCAGTTAGGTGATGTCATTGATGCTAACCGTAAAGAAGCAGAAACGTTTACTGAACTTCTGATTCGTCGTGATGCATTTATGAAGAGTTCTTTGCCGCCTAAATACGATATTTTGAATAAAGATCGTAGCGGTAAGCCTCTACAAATGGGGGCTATGAATCCTTTACTACGTCTACTTAATGCTGGTAGCCCTATTGCTATTGTAAATATTGAAGACGATCCTATACGACAAGGCATAGTTGAGATGAGGTACAACCTACCTGAGATGCTGTCTCAATACAAAGGTGAGCCACTTAATGCTTATGAGCAGTCTCAGCTTAGCAAATACATGTCAATGGGTGATCTGAGAAGTAGGCTTGAAAAAGTTATGGTTACTGACAAAGCTTGGAGACGAGGACTTGATTTTTATAAAGATCAGAATCTCACTATCCAAACAGGCTATAAACTTTACCAGCAAAAATTCTATCAGTTAGTTGATCAAGAGTTTTCTCGTGCTAAAAATCTAGCAATGATTAAACTGCGTC
>Ga0208428_1000745_pt1 | contig 14504 bp, 16 predicted proteins | sample DEB08_DNA_11_FD_184535 | JGI IMG/M metagenome (GOLD analysis project Ga0208428, IMG submission 184535) | Aqueous microbial communities from the Delaware River and Bay under freshwater to marine salinity gradient to study organic matter... | ecosystem: Environmental > Aquatic > Marine > Coastal ... | reverse complement strand
GACTCACTTACGAGCTCAATATCCCAACATCAGTGATGATGTTATACGTCGCAAGGGCGTTTTCCCCTATTCATATTTCGATTCCCTTTCCCGTTTAGAAGAAACGTCTCTCCCCTCTATTGATGCTTTCAAGAATGATTTGACCGGTGCCGATTGCAGTGCTGAGGATTATGCTCACGCTCAAAAGGCCTGGTCAGAATTTCAGTGTAGGAATTTTAGGATGTACACGGCCAAGTACATGAATCTAGACATCTACTTGTTGACAGATGTGTTTGAAAGATTCCGCTCATTAAGTTTACAAGAAGATGGTCTGGATCCCGTTCACTTTGTCAGTCTACCAGGTCTATCTTACATGGCCTGCTTCAAACGAACCGGTGAAAAGATAGACCTGTTGCAAGACATTGACATGGTGCGAATGTTTGAACGAGGTATTAGGGGCGGTCTCACTTTTGTAAATAAGCACCTGGTTGAGGCTCGCATTCCCGAACTAGAAAATAATCAAGATGGTAATGTTCACTTGGCCTACTGGGATCAGAATAATTTGTATGGGTCAAGTTTATGTCGGCCTTTGCCTCATTCCGAATTCTCTTGGTTGGACGAAGATGAGCTCAAATACTTTTCCGACTCTCACAACATCTTAAAATTGGAAGACGAAGGAGAGTGGGGCTATTTATTTGAGGTAGATCTCGTTTATCCACAAGAATTACATATCAGTACAGCCGACTTTCCTCTTGCGCCTGAGGCGGGCTACATAGAAAAGGATATGTTTTCCCCTTTTATGCAGTCGTTCTATACTGCTCTTTGTCATAAGCGAGGAAACACTTCCTGTAAATATGTCCCCTACCGTAAGTTATTGTTGACTCAATATGACAAAGAGCAGTATATTTGCCATTTCAGTATTCTTAAGTTTTATCTTACTATGGGTTTGGGATTGAGGCGGATGCGCTCAGCAATACGTTTCCGCCAAAAACGTTTTGTTGAGCCTTACATTAAATATAACAGTGAGAGACGTGCTTCTGCCCGAAATGCATTTGAAAAGGATTTCTATAAGTTGAAAAATAACAGTTTCTTTGGCAAAACTTTGGAAGACGTCCGCCATAGGATAGATTATAGATTAGTGACGAATGTTGAGAAATTGGATCATTTGACCAATAGTGTGTTGTATTTGGATCGAGATATTTTTAGTGAGAATGTTGTTGGTGTTCACATGTTCAAGGCTAAGGTCATTTTAGACAAGCCAATCTATATTGGTCAGGCAGTTTTAGATTACAGTAAGTTAGAAATGTATAATTTGTATTATAATATCATAAGAAAGTGTCCCCTCATTAAACAACCTGATTTGGTTGGAGGGGACACGGATAGTTTCTTTTTAGCCCTTCATACAAATAATAATGTTTCCTTAAATGATATTTATTCTTATCTCAAGGAGTTTTTTGACTCAAGTAATTACCCACAAGATCATCCCATGTTCTCCGCCTCAAATAAAGCTAGACTAGGTTGTTTTAAGGATGAGGCGGCAGGCAGGCCCATAGAGGAGATGATCTTGTTGAGACCTAAAATGTACAGTATGAAATTTTTAGGACAGGATGCGGCTATTAAGCGAGCGAAAGGCATATCACGTCATTTGGTAGCTTCAACCTCTCACCAAACATATCGAGATGCTTTTTTATCTCAAGATGAGACAAGCTATCAAATGACCATCTTTCGCTCACGTCTTCACACCATTGAAACTGTTACTTTTCAAAAGCGAGGTTTATCGGCATGGGAAGATAAACGTTGCTGGCTGGACGCAAATTCTTCTGTTCCCCATGGCTCATATCTCTCTGGGCTTCCCTCTAAACGTCGTCACGTCTTTCCCACTCCATGTTCGGGCGATGTTTCTAATCTTTAGGAAGGGTGACACATATCTTCTCTTTGATGGTGAATTATCAAGGTAATGTATTATCAAGCATTTCAGACATATCTTTGTGTGTTCTTACAGTATTAATCATTTTGATAAGAAACATCATTTACCCCACTCATCATATATTGTTTTTTCTCTTTCTCTAAGCATAATACCATGATGGCTTTTCCATGTGCATGACAACATTTTTTCATAATTATTATGGGGACAAAAACTGAATGGAAAATTTCCAACAACAAATTCATTCGACTATTTGGTAACAAGGTCACATTCCAAAGAACAACTATCAATGATTCTAATCATCGCAGTCGTGGAGTTACCATCAATGAATCTATATTTCTACGAATGAATGATGTTAGCATTCATCCCAATTTTTATCAGGAATTAAGTGACAATATTGTGTTACAAAATGATGGAAAGCGTATACAATTGACAAAGTACTGTCAATCATCTGATAAAAAATGTTGTAATGGTGGATTCTTCAATTTTACTGAAATGGAATGGCAACATTTTTGGAATACTCTTCGTGACGACATTATTCAACAACTGTTTTTGTAAGTTACTTTAAGCTTTTTTTTTTTGTTGTTGTTGTTTCCCTTGTTCTTAATCATCTTAGTTATGATGGTGACAATTAATTTACATCCAATACAACGTGTTTGTGTGAATGACTTATCTACTAGCATAACATTCTCAAATGAGGATGTAGATGGAAGCACCTATTATTTTACAATGACGAAGGAACAGTTTTTCGCCTTTACTGATGCTATGTATTTAATTGAGAGAGGAAACATGCAAGGCTGTTTCCCTTTAGGTCAAAATGTGTTCTTCAAATATCACAAGGGTTACCGATATTATGAATCTAAGTTATATAGAATAGATGATAATGAAAAAGGAAATCAACGACGTCACCATACTTTCGTCTTTCATTTCTTCAATTACTATAAAAATGTAATACACAATGACATTGTTTCATTTCTCAGGAGACGTGAACATGGGTCACTCAGGAGACGTGAACATGGGTCGCGACGCCGTCATCAATCTACAAAAAGTCGCGTCAAGTCTACAACTGGTAAACGCCCATTATCAAATGCGGGTGAGTCCTCCCGTAAACCTCAAAGTGTTGGCAACACTCGTGAAGGGGAGACTTTATATCGGTCGACCAACAATGTTGACATGTCTGATTCTCGGGAAACGAGTACAATTCTTTCCAAACGGTGCGATTCAAATCATGGGCAAAGTGAATCGAGAAAAGCTGACGAACTTATTTCACACCATTTATCATCTCCTGAAAACATACAACTCCTCGATGGTGACAACAACCTGGACGTGTACTAATGCCGTATATCATTTCACGTTTGATCATAAAGTGAAAATGAAGAATATTTCCTGTTGTAAAGATATATTTTATGAACCGGAGATATTTCCTGCTATATTACTTTCGAAATGGAATCCGGCCCATGTTACACTGTTCTCTAATGGAAAGGGAGTGATCACAGGTGTGATATATAAGAAGACAGCAATTCACATCCTTGCACAAGTACTTGAGTATCTCTATTCAATGCAATGATTTTCATTGACTGTGAAGGTGATCCCATTCAAGAATTTTCGGCCATCTATGTAAACAATGATGAAATTATTGATGTGTTTCATCGATATGTTCACTATCCCTCTTTCAAAGATTATGATGGAGATCGTTTTGCTCGATTCCATGTTCACGGACTCAATATAGATTTTCTCTCACAGCATGGATTGGAAAATACTGACATTCTACGGTCTGAATTTTTTTCCTGGTTAAATAGCTGTTCTTATTCTCGTTTGTTTGCTCATGCTCCAATGAAGGAAATGAATTTTTTAAATTTACCCATTGAAGATGTGTGTCTAAGACTATGGAAAGACCGCCATACATTGTCATCCCATCGGAAAGCCATTTTTATGAAAAAGAATTGTATCCCCATTTGTAATATTGTTTGTAAAGCCCATACCTCTTTTCGTAGTTGGAGGTGCAAAAAGAGAATGAACTTTACAGACATGGCCAAACGTGATTTTGGTCATCATTGTAGTCTTTATGACTGTGTTGAATGTTTTCTTTTTTCTATAGAAGGTAAATAGAAATTAATTATGAATGATATGTCCCATTTTGTTTTCTCTTTCATCCGACTTATGGCATTAAGCAAAATGGTCTCGATTAAGAAAAATAAATAAATAAAAGAGAGGAAACGATATGGGTGAAGAGTTTAATATTCATCTCCTCAGTAATGTGGCGCCGGAAATTTTTCCAGAGAATAAAGCTCAAGACTTTTCAACAATTCTGGCAGATGAAATCTACCTTGATGGTAGATGGGAAGTTGGACTGCAGAAAATAATGTATCCAACTGATATTGCTAGTGTAACTAAAGATGATAAGCTAGAATTTTATGATTATAAGCCGTCAGATCGAACGACTGTATCGAACTTTAAAAGAGGAAGAGATACATCTACTAATCAGGTGCCTATTAATATATATGAACAATGGTCAGTTTTACAAGAGAAAATGGCGCTTCATAAAAAGGAATTGGCTTTTCCGAAGGCTGTAAATGATGTATTGTCAATGAATAGTCTATATCAAAGGTCTCGACCATTTTATTTTGACTACACGGAAAAACAGAAAAAAATCATCTTTAATGTAACTGTTGACGACATCGTAGTCGAAATGGATGGTCTTACAGCTCATTACTTTGGTATGTTACCAAATATATTTACTAAAGGAATTTACTGGGCATGGCGTTCTCGTACAGGCACTAAGTCATTTGGGATGCAAACTTTACACTTTATAGTTGAAGACTTGACTTATTATGAGAAAGCTCAATTTAAGATGACAAAGGAAGGAAATGACTATGTGTGTAAAGAGCTTGGCTTAGTACTGGAAAATGGAAAATTTATTGACAAAGGAAATGTCGATTATAGATTTTTTCAAGTGGATGGGAAGACGAATAAACAATTGGCTAAAGCAAACACTTATCCAATGCCGTCAATTTACAGGAGGAAGCCGGAACACAAATTTCTAAAACTAAACGAAGAAGACTGGCCGACACTGTCGCCAGTGGTGACAGTCTGGTATAATCGTTTAACGGATGGCAAGGATATAATTCAGCCTACTCCATCCAAAGTCATTACTTTGAATGAGAAAGCTGACTTAAAGAAAGCGGATACAGTTCTGGAAGGATTGAATATTCATAAGAATACAGAGGACTATCATATGTCTTATAATGAAGACTCACACAGATTTAAGCTTGTAGTGGGTAAAAAGTCTTATGTAAAACTGTCCTCGAGTCTATCTTCTATACTTGGCTTTGGTGAGGATGTGGGAGGAAAATATTTATTAGATACAACCATAGAGGCTAAATACTTTCCTTTACTTGATCGTGGAATAAAAACTCTCATGCTATATTCAAACATTGTTGAGCCATCATTCATTGGTGATGTTAAGGCTCCCTTACTTGGCATTTGCGCTTTTGAAAAGAATTCAAACGATGGGCATATCATTCAGAAAGAATTTTTGAAGCCTATTTATGTGCCATTGAATCGTAATATTGTACGACACATAGACATATCAATTCATGATGAGGGCGGATTGTCAGTACCATTTCTACAAGGCAAGACTGTATTAACCTTGCATTTCCGAAGAATGCAACATCCATTATATTGAGCATATACTCCCATACATTGATAAATAAAAATTTCAGAAATTACAGTAGAATTTGTTTTTAATTCCTTTTTAAAAGTGCTACAAATTCTTTCATTAACAAATCATTCAAAGATAAGTTTCTTGAGAAAATCTGTAAACAATCTCGTAGATTTCGCTTCTGTAAACGTTTTAGAATATAGTAAATCACAAATGCGCCACAAGTACCCGACAATGGGTTTTGAACTGTTAAAGTTGAATGATGCCATGAACGAGTAAAACGATTCAACCACTGTAGTAGACGAGTACTAATGGGTAAGGCCAAAGAGTCAAAGACTTCACCAATGCGTTCTTTTGATATGTAAACTGCTTTCCAATGTTGCCCGGGTAAATTGACAGTTTGTGTATTGATAATCATCATAATTGGAAGAAAAGGTATTTGCTCTGGTAACAAATCAATTGAAAAAACTCCTAAAAAGGCTTCATATGTTTTAGCATCCGCATTTTTTAATATCAAGTGTTCTAATTGTTTTCCAGTTAACCAACTCATCTTATTCAACGACTAAAATTCATAAACACATCACGGAGTTTCGTTATTTCTAGTTTGGAATCAAACATAGCAAATAGCATAACGTTAATAGCAGACGTTAGTGGCTTATCAAAATTCATCTCAAGTCGAAGGCTACCATTTTTACTCATGTTCCGATACGGGGCATTGCTATTGGCATCAGGAGTGAGATCAAAAACATACAAGGTATAACCCTGTTTAAAATGTTCAATAGTCATACCATTGCTGTCATCGCTATTAAAATAACTCAAAGCATTCATAGTATTAACATAGGTCTGCATAAAATGACCCGTTGTGAAATTTGGATAGAGAAGCTGTCCCGGTACAAGCTCTCCATCGCGATAAAGACCAATCTTATTCAAGTTGAAGTGTTTAAAATTGAATGGGCTCTTTTTTATATTGCCATTAAATGCATCATGTTCCAGACATCCAACAATAAGCATTTTCGGTGTTTGCGATGGATATAGTCGATCTTTAATATAATTGGATACACCTTTTGTAAGTGTAAAAGTATTGATATCAACGTGTCGTAAAAGATATTTAGCATTGAATTTTTCCAAACCTTTGTTATGACCAGAAATAACGGAATCATTTACACGCATGCGACGCACATACAGTATACATTTTGTTATCTTATAATCATAATCCGTAGATGAACCACCATAAACTTGAAGCGCAAATTCTGGTTTACTCGGAAGAAGTCGTAGACGGATATCGGTTTGAGGTAAAAGGTAACGTCCTTGTCGCGTCATATCCAAAAATAAAGGACCCATCAATTCCCATTCATTAGATTTGTCCGTTTCTTTTCTTCGGAATTCAATGCCTGTGTTTGAGTCGTCATCAAATAAACCAGGACTATCTTCATTCCATCCCCAAGCCTGCATATGAGTTTTCTTTGCAGACGGATGAAATTGCAAAAGACTTGAAATGTATGCATTATAAGGATAACAATGTTGTCCTCCTTCTACTTGCGTATCTCCAATTGAGAGAAACACATCTTGAAATAAACTACCAATTGGTAGGTTAACAAGACACACTTTGTCTGAGCTATTGTCAATAGGCTTTCCATCTTTCTTTGTTATCTTTACACGAAGCTTAAGTTGAGTATCATTTAAATCAATATACTCATCGCTACTACCGGGGACATGAAATTCAATTGGACCACCTGAGGAAAGACTTGTTAAGGGATGATAATCTACAATAGTCGTTCCAGAAATGTCTGTCTGTACATCTTGTTCATCAAAAAGACACAAAGCGGAGGTTTTACAATTCATTTTCAAAACAATTCTCTCCTATTTAACTCTGCACGTGATAACTTTCCCTTAGATGACTTGTTTTTGCGTTTGATACCATTCTTTTGCTTAAAAACTTTTTTAGACTTCTCAGACTTAATAGTAACTTTCCTCCTTTTCGCTACTGGCTCTTTATTGCCTATCAATGCTTCCAATGCAGCCCTTTTACTCCTCGCTTCTAAAGATTGACCAATATTTTGACCCTGTAAAGCATCGACAGCAACACCAGTCAAGACTTCTGCACCTTTTTGTGCGGCTGTCTTTGCTATATCTTGAACAGTCTTATTTCTAGCTAAACTTTTGAAACCTTTTAAAATATTTCTACCCATTGGGGCCATAGCACTACGTAATGAGCCGAGAAATCCGCCGCCCATCTGACGCCGGCTCCCAGAATAGATTGTAAAGGCCCCACCACTCATGTAAGTGGGAGCACTATAAAAATTGGCTGACATCTTTCTCAATATATATATAATACTTATATTAAAGAATTCTCCTTTAGCTTAAATATGTGCTCTGTACTTTATGAAGGAAGTGTTTCTTTCTAAGCTTCCAATTTTCATTAGTGAAGCGTGGTCTAAAAATACTATTCAAACGTTTTGTCTTGTCCCCAGTATAATAGACTGTAAAAGCTGAATTGTATGACGGCAGTGTATAGAACATAGCTGTTAAATCCATTACGAATTCCAATGCTTTTGCACAAGTAGCTAGCTTAAAAACAAATCAGTGTTTCTAGACAATCAACTTTATTTCTTTTTAAAAATATTTGTCACATCTCTTTTTCGAATCCAACTATTGAATGAATCATTATAGCCGAGCCATTTCACAAGGTACCATTGTTCACCATTCTTTCTTTTTTGACGAATTACCTTTTCAACTTCATAAGTATCATCATCCGGATCACGTATTATCTTTTGAAGTTCTTCATCATAAAAATTACCTTCGATAGTATCACCTTTATAATCTTTTAAAGTCACCATGGTAGGAAGGAATTTGGTATTTATTTTATCTACAGTAAACTCTTCTCTACTCCAATTAGGTAAGTAACCCTTATCAAAGTGACCTTTCACGGACGATATTCGCACTGCATCACCTTCCTTAATTTTGCTTTTCAAAGTATTTTCATAACGCTTATCATTGCCATATAGATGCTCCCACACATCCATCGCATTTTCTTTAGTTACATTTGCAGGCTTCATTTTTATACTTCTATGTTTCGCATGATTATAGGCATCTACGACTTGTGGAAGAACGTCAAGCCATTTATAATTGTTACGACTCGTAAAGACTTTCCATAGTTTAGTTTTTATTGTCCTATTCCATCTTTCAACCATTGCACATTTAACAGGACTTTTCACACTGAATAGTTCTATATTATACTTATCTAGAAGCTGCTTTACGTGACTATTATAAAATTCACTACCTTGATCTGTTTGAATACGTCTTGGTCTACGACCACTTTTCTGAAATATATCCTCTATTGCAGCAGCCACTTCTTTCCCCATTTTAGTTTTCAATGGTCGAGCAAAACCAAAACGAGATAAGATATCAATAACAGTAAGAATAAAACGATAGCCTTTATTATGTTGCTTTATGTCATTCATATCAGCCAAATCCATTTGCCATTGATCATCAATGTTATTGACATAATATTTACGCATCTGATATGTCTTTCGCGCGCGACGATGAAGAGTGTATGTTTTCTGTTTTTGTAGCCATTTCTTGGTCAGTTTCAGTGGAACCTTTGCAGCAACAGCTAAAACAGGAGCGGCGCTTAGACCTGCCGGATGACTTGGATTGTAATATATTTCTTGCAGTCTCTGTTCTTGGTTCATCAATTTTTGTGTGCTTGTCATTGTCACTTTCTATTATTTCCTCGTGAATGGTACCACCACAACAAGCAAATTTACCACAATTTACGGACAAAGTAATACCTTCTTCTTCACCGCTTAAACATTTTTGTAGTAAGCTCATGCCCGGAGCTGCCATTCTTAAAAATATTTCTTTTCTTTTGAATAATACTTTGGACTTTTATGTAATCTCTTACGTTCAAGAGATGCCTTTGCAGATACCTCCCTACCTCGTCTCCTTATTGTTTTTTTCGATCTCACTTCTTCACTTTTAAGTGTTCTCGATCGCGACTGATGATCAGACGGAGTAGTGGAAACTTTAAAAGTATCTGGTGATGATTTAATGCGTAAAGGACTTTTCATTTCATCCAATGTTTCATAATTTAACAATGTTTGTGGGACATTAACGCCTTTTAGACGATCTTTAAATTCATTCCATCCAGAAGGCTGAATATTTCTACGTCGATCACGTACGGCATGTTGAATTAGATCAATGATATTCGATCCTTCCAGTGCTTGACTATCTCTATCAATTATTTCTCCTTTGTCATTTACCTCAATTTGACCATCAATAAAATTCATAAGGCTTTGTGCTCGTGTCTGATAAGGTTTAGGTGTAGACTGTATAAGGCGTTGACGCATATCATTCTTTATTTTCTTCATTTCATGCAATGTTTCAGCCTGTTGTTGTATCCTTATCTGAGGATCTTGTATATGAGCTTGGCGAGCATATTCATCAGATAAAGTTGAGACTTGCTGCAGTAATGGATTATTTACTTGTTGAAGACTTTTCAAATAATTGTATTCCTGTTCAGGAATAGCGACCATACGCTCAAAGCTATTGCTACTTTGCATGTTAATGAATGTTTGTTTGTTACTTTTATATACACACACAGTTGACTGCTTAAAGTAACTTATAGATGTACATTGGTTTATCTAAAATATTAGTACGATAACGATACTCATCAGGGCATTCTTGGGTGAAATCAATGAATAGATAGCCATGAGGTTTGCTTGTTGCATCTAAAAACACTGCTCGCAAAGCTTTACTATGATTAGGGGCAACCTGTCGAGAAAGCATATCAAACTGAAGTTTATCTCTGGGATTCTTGAATATTACATAGTAATGAGTATTGAGACTCCGTGTCCTGGCATCTTTTCCTCCGGGGAATAATGTTTGAGTAATGAAAATCACAAAGCATGGTAAATGATGAGTCGCCTTTGTAAATATATTCGTAACATCTTTTGAGGTCTCACTTTCTTGTAAAAGATCATCAACTATGCAAATTGAATTAGGTCTAATATCACTCAATTGAGGTAAACCATAATGAGTCCGATATCCTTTTGCTCGTAACATATGTTGGAAATTTTCATTTTGTATGCCATAGCACCATAGCACATCTTTAATACCTTTGCGAAATAATTCATAATGCCTATCTAAGAGGTTCAGAACAAAATGAGTCTTTCCACTTTGACTTGGGCCACAAACGCACATTGCTCGGTCACTATGCAAACGGAAGTCCATTGCTACTTAACTATCAATAAGATTGATATGCTTCCTTGAAGCTTAAATAGAAACTCCCTCTCTCATTACAGATAAAACATGAGGAGTGAGAATATAACGAATGTCACACAAGAGTGGATGGAAATCTACTACAGCAATTGTAGCGACGTGCTGAAGCTAGCATGTGAAGAACAACTCAAGAATGACTGTTCTCGTCTCCTACCAATTCTTATCGCTCAAACGCTTGTTATTGTTCTTCTCATTATTATAAGTATACTTTTTCTTCTTCGGAAGTAAAACGCTCAGACTTTTAATGTTTTCATGACTTCATAACTGCCGCTCCAGCGGCAGCTGCGCCTACAGTTCCAGCAGCTCCAATCGTGGCGCAAATAATGGGAATAAGGAAGGGAAGGATTCCACCACGTTGAAGTAGAATTTTTCTTTTATTTTCCACAGATGGACTTTTACTGGTGAGCCTTCTCAGAGCCTTTCTATGTTTTAGTAGCTTCCTCCTATCTTTAGGATTAGGCACGAGATGGGGACTTTTTCTTAATCGACTCATGACATTGGCTACGTCTTTGACAAATTCTTTACTTGCTACACGAACTCGAGAACGTATCGCATTAGGCTTCATATGACGTAATGATTGCAGAGCTTTATATAATTTGGGCTTTACATGAAGCTTTCCCTTCTTCGATACATTTCTTCCCTTCTTTTTTGTAGCCATTGCAAAGCTTTCAATGTTAATTGAATACATATAAATCTATGAATTTGCTTAAGATATGCATAATTTTAAAATGTTTCACTTTATCTCTTTCAGCGTAGTTTGCTTAATCTTAAAATTTATATGGCTTTTTTACCAAAAGCGATACGAAGAGCATTTGCTCGTTTCAACGCTTCCTTTTGATCCTTAATGAGAATGGCTTTTTGCTCTGCTTTACTTAAAGCTCTCCATTTCCTAAGACTTTCCTTTTGTTGTCTTCGCATTTTTTCTACCCAGGCATTATTAAAAAACAAAAATCCACCTTTTTGATTTCGTTTCGTTTTCATAGCTTTAGGTTTACGTTTACTAAACGTTTTCTGCTTGCTAATGTTACGTCGTTTACGAGTATACTTTTTTCGAGATGACTTTTTACCCTTAGCCATTTGAAAGCAATAGAAATAATTATAGATGGGAACGACTATGCTTAAAACAGTAAGTAACCAGTGAACGGAGGCAGAAAGAAACATATACAAGTGACATAAAGAATCGTTTATTATTTACAATGAAATTGACGATTTGATACATAACAATATAGGACTTAGGTATGACTCACGTCAGAAGGACAATCACAAGAAAGAGAGTTATGATCGGAAGAGGGGCACACATTAAGTTTGTCTTTTCTTTCCTCCGTAGATGACGATGACGATGATGATGAGGCATTGACTTGTGCTTGTTGTTTTTCGGATTCTCTAGCATCAAGCACTCGTCGCTGATTCTGAGGCGTCCATGTATGACCCTTATCCTTATGTAAGGATGGATAGTCCTTAGTCGCCTTTATCAAAAGCAAGTATTCGAGGACTGTTCCATACATTGCGAAAATTTCGCTTATGCGTGTGGCATGCACACCATTAAATAAGACCAGATATAGAAGTCTGTCTTGAAGGTAATCAACCATTGCCGAGCGTTTCATTACACCTGGACATATATGATTAACACATTCAAAGATTGAGTCAAAAAATTCATGAGCTTTTGAAGAATCGGGTATTTTTACTTCCCGATAAAATATACTTTTGTAGCTCATACCGGAGACGCGGTAGAAAGCATTTTTACAGTTTAATAGCTCTATGAAAATTTTGATAAGAGCGTCAATAACGTAATAGGCATTTTGAGAAAGAGAAACTAAATTTCGTATATCCTTATATGTCACAATATCTTTTAGTGACACATCAGACAATACAAGAGAGGTTAGACTCTCCTGTAAACTCTTTGTCGGTTCAAAGAACTTCCAGCCGGGGGCAGCCTGCAATGTATAGCGGTGTAGAACATTAGAATCCAATTAATCGCTTCAGTACTAATCATCAATGAATAAATAACAATTTGTAATAGCTTACATATATGCATACAAAGAAAATAGCAATAGTACATTGGATAAAGGAAAAAACAAGAAAAGTCATGTTGAAAATTTTTATTGAAGCATGCTACAGTCAAGACTGACTATTGTCAAATATATAATGTAGAATGTAATACTTTCTTAACATTTCTTTGTACAAATGAATAGTAGTAAACCACCATGGATAGTATACACCACGGCATAGCACTCGCAGAAGCAGATTCTTTGGCAATATATTATAATAGTTATAGTGGATGACAATATCCATAATGAGTGTTAGAACTAGTAATTTTTCTTCATTCATTTGAGAGGTACAGAGTTTTCTCATGAATATAGGAGTAGAAAAGTGAATAAGTTTAGCTATATGAATTAAGCTGTGTCCAATACGTTCGACGACTCGGGTAGTGAGAAACGTCATTCTCATTGTTTCTACAAAATGAGAGAAAGACATTCTATAGAAATTACATTAAACATTGGTCTGGACCATTGCTTACATCATCATGTAATGAAAAATATCACAATCATGACGAGGAAGAGGCAAAGCAGAAAAGTTCCTTACACATATCACGTATTGAACAAGTTCATTAATAAAACATATCGCGACGAGGAGAATGTGAAGCAGAAAAGTCACTTTCCATATCGCGTATTGGACAACTGCAATCGCCAGCCGCTTCAAATGTCCAGCAGTGACACTTTCTGGTATTGAATTCAGTTTGGCGGCAAATAGGTTGAGTACAAGCATATTCAAATATTGCTTGAAACACTTTCATCACATAGTTCACTCTTGTCTTACTCACACCATTAAACATAATGATGTGAGTAGCCAGCTCTTTAAAATGTGTAATAAACATTTCAGTAGTGGATTTATCATGATTAGTTTGTAGTCCAAGTATGAGTCGGGAGACAAATGATAGGGCAATATTTTCCTCCTTAACATACACGGGATCTTCTGCATAGATCATGCTACGATAGCCAATTACACTGACAGCTTCAAAATAGTCATTCATTACTAACATTTGATGAGAGAATTCACAAAGGTCATTTAGCAATAAATTCTTCTCGGTTTCTATGCTGGAGGATTTTCTAGATTTTAGTCCTTGTAAAACATTATGCAATTCGACGTTAATGTCCAATGTTGAGGGGACACCAGCATTGCTCAGGAATAGATTGATAAAGCTCTTTTGTAAATCCTCGTTTATGATTCCGACCATTATTATTTATCTGTAATAGAAAGTCAGGCAAATAAAATATTGAAATAGAGTATATGAAAAAGCAATCCAGTACATGAATCAATTTAAGCAAACCAAAATATGGATAATGAACACGCAGCATCAGCATCCGATCGAATGTGGTTCCTCGCACATGGCTAGACTTCTGCACTAGATAGCCGTTGCACCAAATACAACGGTGTGTATTTTTTCTAGAATAAAAAATGAATGCATGTCAGTTTTATTAATTATTCTAATATGTAATTTCTCAGTGACCTTGTATGCTTTTATTTATTAGACTGATATATATATATATATATATCAAAGCAACGAATATCAATGAATCAAACTAATAGAAAATATGTTTCGTAAACACTCCACTACATATCACTCATACATGATTCATATAAAAGAAAAAAGTGGGAAGT
>Ga0208428_1000744_pt1 | contig 14515 bp, 21 predicted proteins | sample DEB08_DNA_11_FD_184535 | JGI IMG/M metagenome (GOLD analysis project Ga0208428, IMG submission 184535) | Aqueous microbial communities from the Delaware River and Bay under freshwater to marine salinity gradient to study organic matter... | ecosystem: Environmental > Aquatic > Marine > Coastal ... | reverse complement strand
TATCTACTTGTTTAAAAATGAAAAGAGAAGCAACACGTAATATGGATATGGCTAACAAACAATTTATGTGTGGTGAAGTCGAAGCCGAACTTGAAAAAAATGTAGATGGTAGTATAAGTATAGGTAAAATAATAAAAGCAAAATGAACCTTTCCAGGAACTTTACTCTCCAAGAGTTAATTAAATCGGATACTGCGGTACGATTAGGAGTGGATAACAATCCTAATGCCAATCAAATTGAAAAATTAAAACTACTGTGTGAAAATATTCTTCAACCCGTACGTGACCATTTCGGGCCTGTAACCGTGACCAGTGGATTTAGATCTCCTGATCTTTGTCTTAAAATAGGTAGTTCAATTACTAGTCAACATACAAAAGCAGAGGCTTGTGACTTTGAATGTCCTGGTAAAGATAATGCTGAAGTTGCTGATTGGATTTATAAGAATCTAGATTTTGACCAAATGATATTAGAATTTTATGTTCCAGGAGAGCCCAACAGCGGGTGGGTGCATTGTAGTTATGTTGCAGAAAAAGGAAGAAAACAATTTTTGCGAGCTTTTAAAGAAGATGGTAGAACTAAATATAAACCAATAATAGGAAAGGCGGTAGATTTAGTATGAGTATTTCAAGATCACAAATGACAAAACAAATTGATGGTCAACTTAGAGGAGCAAGGAAGAAAAAAGCTCCAAAAGGTTATCATTACATGCCTAACGGTAGGTTAATGAAAGATAGTGCCCACAAAAAAAAGAAATCAAATAGCTAAAAACCTAAGGTCTTCAAAGTTTAGGCAAAAAGTGGTACAATCCAAGAAGCTATACAACCGTCAAAAGGAGAAGTTACAATGCCGTTGAACAAGCGTGGTAAGAAAATAATGAAATCCATGAAAGAGCAATATGGCTCTAAAAAAGGAGAGAACGTATTCTATGCTTCTCTTAACAAAGGTAAGATAAAAGGTGTTGAAAAAAGATTATTAGGCGGTCTCTTAGTAAAAGGTATGAGAGAATTAGTTAAATCAAAACCCTACCAAGCTGCAAGAAAAACAACAATGGAGAAGACTGCAGAAGCTTATAAAAAAAGTATAGCGGACAGAAATAAACCAAGAGCTATCAAAGAAGCTGAGAAAGATACAAAGTTTATGAGAGGTCTACAAAAATTAGATTCCTCTAGAGTCAAAGGAGAAAAGCTGATGGACATGTCACAATTTCTAATAAAAGAAGCAAGATCATCTGGAAGAAGAGATATGACAAAAGTAGGAAGAGGTTTAAGACGTGCCTCATATGCTTATTTAAAAAATATTAATAGCAAAGCAAAAGCAATGATTCAAAGAAAACATTCTAAAAGAGGATTAAATTAATGGCAACATCAGGAACTACATCTTTTAATTTAAACATTGATGACGTAATTACAGAAGGCTATGAAAGATGTGGCCTTGTAAGTAATTCTGGATATGATATGCGTTCAGCTAGACGTAGTCTAGATTTATTGTTTGCTGAATGGGGTAATAGAGGTATTCATTTATGGAAAACAGAATTGAATGAAATAGCTTTAGTTTCTGGTCAGGCAAATTACACTGTAGACTCTGATGTTAATGATGTCTTAGAAGCCTACGTATCATCAACCGCTGCTGCAGGTAATAACATCAATACTCAAGATGTTTCATTAACCAAAATTGATAGATCAGCGTATGCTGCTTTACCAAATAAATTAGCTACAGGACAACCATCACAATATTATGTAGATAGACAAACTACTCCTATAATTTACTTATACCAAGCACCTGATTTAAATACTTATACAACTTTAAAATTTTACGTAATTAAAAGAATTGAAGATGCTGGAGCTTACACAAATGATGCTGATGTTGCATACAGATTTTTACCATGCATGTGTGCAGGACTTGCTTATTATTTAGCAATGAAAAAAGCACCAGGATTAGTACAACAAAACAAGTTAATTTATGAGGATGAATTGAAAAGAGCACTAGATGAAGATGGTCAAAGAACATCTACATATATAACTCCACAATCTTTTTATCCTAATGGAGTTTAATAATGGCTAAATGGGCAACAGGTAAAAGATCACTAGCAATATCTGATAGATCAGGTATGGCATTTCCATATACTGAAATGGTTAAAGAATGGAATGGATCTTTAGTGCATTATTCTGAGTTTGAACCTAAACACCCTCAAATTAGAAGAAAAAGAATTGTTGCAGATGCCATAGCATTACAAAATAGTAGAGCTCAAAAATTTCAACAACCGACTAATATTGATGGTGTCTATGCGGATTCAGGTGGTTCTATGGTTGGTGTTGCTGATTTAACATTACCTGGTGACTTTGCTTATATTACACAAGGTCAAACTGTAATGGTACCTGCAGACCCATCTTTGCAAAATAGAAGAAGAGAATTATTAATGAATATAAATTCAGTAACAGTGGAGATTTCATAATGGCTATAACTTACGCAGATTTTTTAACACAAGTAAGAAACTATACAGAAGTAAGTAGCAATGTTTTAAGTGATACTCTTATACAAAACTTTATTAGATCAGTAGAGTTAGACGTAGCCGGTAAAGTTGATTATGATGATCTTAGAAAATATTCAACATCTACTTTTACTTCTGGGAATAGATATGTAAGTTTACCTGCTGATTTAACTATTATGAGATCAGTTCAAATGATAAATGGTTCAACAAGAACTTTTTTAGAAAAAAGAGATACAAGTTTTATATCGGAATATAATAATAATGCTGCTACAGGTGAGCCTAAATACTGGGCAAATTGGGACGATTTTAATATATTAGTAGCTCCTATTCCAGATTCAGCTTACACAATTCAAATTAACTACATCACGGATCCACCACAGTTTACAGCTTCAAACAACACCTTTCTTTCAACTTATCAAGAATCAATGTTATTACATGGTGTACTATCAGAAGCTTTTAGATATTTAAAAGGCCCCATGGATATGTACAAGCTGTATGAAAGTAAGTATAATGAAGAAGTACAGAATTTTGCTCTTCAACAAATGGGGAGACGAAGACGTGCGGAATACGATGATGGGGTACCAAGAATACAAATACCTTCACCATCGCCAAACACATTATTAAAATAGGAGAATATATATTATGGCAATCACAACTAATGCAATTTGCAATTCATTTAAAAAACAATTGATGGGTGGTGAGCACGATTTTGATAGCGCAGGTGGAGATACGTTTAAATTAGCAATGTATGTTTCAACTGCTACATTAGGTGCTTCAACAACTAACTATTCATCATCTGGAGAAGTTACTTCACCGTCAGGTTATTCTGCGGGTGGAAAAGCTTTAGTAAACAGCGGTGTAAAAGTTTCATCAGGAGTAGCAATAACTAACTTTGCTGATTTATCTTTCACTGGAGTTACACTAACAGCTAGAGGTGCTTTGATTTACAACACAACTACAGACGGTGGTACTGGTACTACTGAAGCAGTTGCTGTATTAGATTTTGGTGGAGACAAGACTGCAACATCTGGAACATTTACAATCCAGTTCCCTGCATTCACAACCTCTGCTGCAATTTTAAGAATCGCTTAATTAAAAAGGAGTTAAAATGGCTTTGGTGGTAAATGATAGAGTAAAAGAAACCTCTACTACTACTGGTACAGGTACATTTGATCTAGGTGGTGCAGTTTCGGGATTTGAATCTTTTGTAACTGCGATAGGTAATGGAAACACAACTTACTATTCTATTGTAAACGAAAATGGTGAGTTTGAAGTTGGCCTTGGTACAGTTACAGATGCTGCAACCGATACTTTATCTAGAGATACAATTTTATCATCATCAAACAGTGATGCTGCAGTAAACTTTTCTGCAGGAACTAAAAATGTATTTTGTACATTACCTGCTTCCAAAGCCGTTATCCTTGATTCTAGTGGAAACATTGTTGCAAACAATGGATCTAACTTAACAAATTTAAATGCAGATAATTTAGCTTCAGGAACTTTACCTGATGCAAGATTTCCTGCTACATTACCAGCTTTAAATGGTTCAGCACTTACAGATTTAAATGCAACTAATGTTGCTTCAGGAACTTTAGCTTCTGATAGATTACCAACTGTACCAACAACAAAAGGTGGTACAGGGTTAACTACTATCGGGACTGCAAACCAAGTTCTTGCCGTAAACTCAGGTGCAACAGCTTTAGAATATCAAGACATTACTTTAACTACAATTAACAACAATGCTGATAATAGAATTATAACAGGAAGCAATACTGCTGATACCCTAGAGGCAGAAAGTACTTTTACATTTGATGGTACTGACGTATTCATACCTCAATACATTACACACGATGGTGACACTGATACTAAATTTGGCTTTGGAGGCGCAAACTATTTTCAAATTCAAATTGGTGGATTTGCGGCACTTGAAATACTTCCAGGTGAGTTTAATATTACTGGCCGTGATGTAGGAATTGGAAATAATGATCCGCAAGAAAAATTAGATGTAACAGGTAATATAGTTGCTAGTGGTACTATTTCTGGTAGTTTAGATGCAGCTGACTTAGCTTCTGGTACAATACCTGACGCAAGATTCCCTGCAACTTTACCAGCTTTAAATGGAAGTGCTTTAACAGCATTAAATGCTTCAAATGTTTCCTCAGGAACTTTAGCATCAGACAGATTACCTACGGTTCCAACAACAAAAGGTGGAACTGGTTTAACTACTATTGGAACTGCAAATCAAGTTCTTGCAGTTAATGGAGCTGGAACTGCTCTAGAATATCAAACTCCAACTACTGGAGATATTACAGGTGTTACAGCAGGAGATGGTTTAACCGGTGGTGGATCATCAGGTCTTGTTACATTAAATGTTGGTGCAGGCTCAGGTATATCTGTTACAGCGGATCAAGTTGCTCATGCCGATACTTCTACTTTAAGTGGTACTTACGGCCAGACAGGAAACTCTGGCGGAACTGTAACTGCAAATATTAATCTTACCGTAGATGGTTTTGGCCATGTCACTGATGTTCAATCAGATAATGTAGATTTAGATAGTAGATATATACAAGGGGTTACCGCAGGTACATTATTAGATGGCGGTGGAACTACAGGAACTGTTACACTTGACGTAGATTTATCAGAATTAACTACTTCAACATCTGATGCAGATGGTGATTTTTTTGTTGTAGTTGATTCAGTTAATGCTCAAAAGAAATTAACAAAAGCAAATATTAATATCTCAGGATTTAATAACGATTCTGGATTTACTACAAATACTGGAACGGTAACTTCCGTAGGAGTAACTGCTGGAGCTGGTTTAACTGGTGGTGGAACAGTTACTACTTCAGGGACTATAAATTTAGATGTAGGAGCAGGAACAGGTATTGATGTAGCTGCAGATGCAATTTCTGTTGATGTATCTGACTTCATGACTAATGGCTCTAATAACAGAGTTCTTACTGCAACTGGCACAGATGCGATGAATGCTGAAGCAAACATGACATTTGACGGTTCTACTTTAACAGTAACAGGTGCGGTAGTTCCTGGAGCAAACGACCTTTACGATCTAGGTGCATCAGGAAATGTTTGGAGAAACATATACACTGGAGACTTACATTTATCTAACGAAGCAAAAGAAGAAGGTAATGCTGTTGATGGCACTAAAGGTAATTGGACTATTCAAGAGGGTGCTGAAGATTTATATATTTTAAATAATAAATCTGGTAAAAAATACAGATTTAAATTAGAGGAAATGTAATGATATTCAATTTTGACAAAAAAGAATATGACAGTGAGAAATTATCAGATCAAGGTAAAATAGTTGTACAAAAACTTCAAAATATAGCTCTTCAAAAACAACAGTTAACTATTCAATTTACTGATTTAGAAGTTTTACAAAAACATTATTCTGATCTACTAAAAAAAGAATTACCTAAAGAAAATAAAAAAGTAGACAAAAAAGGAGCCTAACCTATGGCTCTAGGTATTACCGCATATTCTGAAGCGGCTTTTTCATCTGAAGCAAATGATGTAATTGCTTATCCTCTAGGAACTGTTCTTACATCATCTATGGGAGAAGAGTCTAATACAGGTACAGCTAATGTACCGGTAACAGGCATTCAAGCAACAATTACTAACGCTGGTGCTGTGGCAGGAAGTTCAGTTATTGCTTCTACGACTGGTATCTCTTTACAAACTTTTATAGGTGAAGAAGACATAAATGTAGGCGTGCCTATTACTGGTATTCAGTTATCTATAACAAACAAAACTTCTACACAAGATACATTAACTGCTTTTGGAGAAGCTCCTTTTGCAACATTAAGTCCTAGCACTTTCTTTATACCAAGTGTTACAATTGAAGCGACAACAGGTGCGGGACAACTTCCAAGTTTCTTATTGCAAGGTTCTGTAGGAGACTCAACTATATCTGCAGACGCTAATGTTCCAGTAATAGGATCTGAGCTAACACTTTCAACTAATGATGTATCTTTTGAAATAACTGCTGATATAGATGTAACAGGATCACAAGCAAACATTTCACTTGGAACTTATTCTGTTTCTGCTGATGGTAATGTAAGCGTTATAGTTACAGAGCACGATATAATTACATCGATTGGTTCAGTAACTACAACTGGAAATGCTGATGTTTCTGTCTCAGGATCACAATTAACAGGTTCTGTTGGTGATGTGTCTTTCACAATTAATGGTAGTGTAGCTGTTACAGGACAACAATTAACTTTAACATTAGGGGATGAGTTTGCATTTACAGATGTAAGTGTTGAAGTTACTGGTCAAGAGTTAACAATGTCTATGGGAGAAGAAACTCCTACAGCAGACGCTAATGTTGAATTAACAGGTATTCAATTAACAGGTTCAGTTGGAACAGTAGATGCAGTAGTTGTAGCTGAAGTTACAGGTATACAAATGTCCACTTCTATAGGATCTGTTACAGTAACAGCAAATGCAGATGTAAACGTTACTGGAATTCAATTACAAACAAATACAGGAAATCCTAATATTACAGCTTGGGCGGAAATAGACCCAGGTGTATCTAACGTTTGGACTGAGGTTGATCTAGCAGCTTAGAGAGGATATAATAACATTATGACATCATCATACACTAATCTTGGTATTGAACTTATGGTTACTGGCGCTAATGCTGGTACTTGGGGAACTAAAACAAATACTAATTTAGAAATTGTAGAACAGATTCAAGGTTACGTAAATAAATCTATTGCAGGTGGAGCTCAAACTACTGTTTTATTAATAGCTGATGGATCTACCACATCTTCTGATGCAAGAAATTTAATTATTGAATTATCGGGGACAATTACTGGAAATCAAGTTGTTACAGTTCCTGATGGTATAGAAAAATCTTATATAGTTTATAACAATACTACAGGTGCTTTTACCGTAGAATTTAAAACTGCTAGTGGTACAGGACCTACTTTTTCTACTACTAATAAAGGAATCAAAATAGTTTATAGTAATGGTACAGATATTATAGATGTTACTGCAAATTTAGGAGCTATCGCAACTGGTGAAATTACAGCTACAGGGAACATACTACCTGGTGCAAATGACACGTACGATTTAGGGGCTTTAGGAAATGTGTGGCAAAACATTTATACAGGAGACTTGCATTTAAATAATGAGCATAAAACTGAGGGTAATATAGTTGACGGAACAAAAGGGAGCTGGACTTTACAGGAAGGTTCGGACGATATATACTTAATCAACAACAAATCTAATGAAAAATTTAGATTGAAATTAGAAAAAATTTAAGGAGATACTATGGGTATTATTTCAAATGGAAATACAATTATAGATAACGGTGCTATTGATGCAAATGAAGTTGATACTACGCAAATAGTAAATGACGCTGTAACTGCAGATAAACTTGCTAACACTGCAGTAGCCGCAGGATCTTACACAACTGCTAATATTACTGTGGATGCACAAGGAAGAATTACATCTGCATCAAGTGGAGTAGCAGGTGGTGGTGTTTTTGAACCGGCAATAGTTTATGCTACTGGACCTACATCAGGAACATACACTGCAAACCCTGCCGCAAACAAAGCTCAAGTTTATTTATCGGGCGCTGGCGGTGGCGGTGGCGGAAGTGGCTATCGAGATGGTGGTTCAGGTGGTTCCGGAGGCTACGGCTTATTCACAGTATCTGTCACTGGTGGAACAGGGTATCCATACTCTTTAGGAGGGGGTGGCAACGGTGGATTTGGAAGAAATAATTCTGGTGACCCGGGAGGCGCTGGAGGTAATTCAAATGTCACTAACTTAGCGACTGCGAATGGTGGTAACGGAGGTGCCGGTGGACAACCTGGAAGTAATGGTCCTTCAGGTAGTGGGGGTAATGCACCTGGAGCTAATGCAACTGGGTTTAACAGAAATTATTTATTTGGAGTTAATGTTGGTGCTGGTGGAAACGGTGGTCCAGGATATGCAGGAAACAGTAATCCCTCAAATGGTGGTACAGGCTCAGGGGGTTTTTTAGCAATATTGGAGGATAGAGCATAATGGCAAGTTTATTTTTTACATCAGATGGAATAGGGGGTCTTTACAGAATATCAACTGATGAAGATAAAGCCTCAATGGGTATAAATGAAGCTAACTATACAGTAAAACAAATTTCTAATTCTGATTTTCAATTAATTAAAAATAATACTAAATATGCTGAGTTACATGGAGATACGGTTTCTTATACCGATAAAGTAATAGATTTTGAAGATGCAAATGCTCTTAGGTCGTATTTAAATCAAATCAAATCTGAATTAAATTCTTCTATCGAAGGTCGTCCATCTAACCCTATGGTTACTGCACTGAGTAGTTATAAAGACTATATAGATACTTTTGATGTTAATTCTTTAACTTATCCTTTAGGAAAAAGTTGGGAAAAATATTGTGAGGATAATTCAATCACTTATTTTAACACTTTACAAATACCTTAATATCTTTATATATGTTCTATGCTCAAAAACGTCATAGAGTTTAGTGCAAAAAAAAGTATTTTACAAAACAAAAATATTCATCCAATACCTTGTAAGTTAAATATACCTGATTGGTTCAAAAAACTAGAACACACTTTTACCAACAGAACTATAAAAGGCTGTATACCTGTTTTAGATTCATTGACAGCGGGATATATTCTTAAAATACCTATTGATGTTTATATTGAACATAATGTAATTAAGAATCAAGAAAGAACGACAAAAATCACTTCAGGTCTAGAGCGTAGCCCATTTAATCTAAATGTAAATGAAGCCGATGATTCACACCCCACCCATCAATTGGGCGATGAATGTCCTTTAACTAAAAAAAACAAAAATCTACCTTTTCTTAAAATTATGAACCCTTGGACAATAAAAACTCCCTTTGGATATTCATGCTTGTTTTTACCACCTTTAAACAATAGCGATGACAGGTTTTCTATAATCCCAGCAATAGTAGATACAGATTCCTATGCTAATGAAATAAATTTTCCCTTTGTTATAAATGGTGATAAATACCCAGTGCTAAAAAGCATAATAAAAGAGGGCACACCTTTTGTTCAAGTAATACCGTTTAAAAGAGATAATTGGCAAATGAATTTGACTTGTACAAAAGATACTGAACTACAATTAGAAAAATTTAAACTATTTTCAAAATTCATTAATAAGTATAAAAATAAATGGTGGTATAAAAAATCATGGAAATAAAAAATACAAACTTAAGTATGGATAAGTTAAACACTTATATACAAATTTATGATAATTTATTACCAGAAAAAACATTAAAAATCTTTACAAAATTTTGTACAAATGATTTAAAATTTGAGAATGCAACGGTAGTTAAAGAGGATGGTACAACGAAGGTTGATAAAAAAGTTCGAAATGTTGAAACTTATTACTGTAGTAATTTAAATGATTCAAGCTTTAGTGTTGTTCATTGGACAAACTATATACAATATATGGTTAATGAAAAAATTAAAAAATATGCAAAAGACTTAGAAATAAATTTTGGAGTTACAATAAACGACATTCAAATATTAAAATATGTTCCTGGAGGTTTTTATAAATTTCATATAGATCATGGCTTTGCAATACCTAGAACGCTAAGTATGATTTATTTTATAAACGATGATTACGAGGGTGGAGATCTTCATTTTAAAATATGGAAAGAAAATAAAATACTTCAAATAGATAAAAAATCCAATAGACTTATAATTTGGCCAAGCAATTTCATGTACCCTCATGCAGTGCAACCAGTTACTAAAGGAACAAGATACTCGATGGTTTTATGGGCACTTTAAAAGAATTAAATTATAAACACATAAAAAATTTTTTAACTAAAAATGAAGTGCAACTTTTTTCTACTTATTGTGAAATAAAACATAGGTCTAATTTAAATAATTTTGATTCTCACCCTATATCTCATAACAGAGATACTTATTTTTACGGAGATACCATTATGGACTCTTTATTATTATTAAAACAAAAATTTATTGAAGAAGCTGTTGGTGAAAAATTATTACCAACCTATTCATACTGGAGGATGTATACTAAGTACGCAACTTTAGATAAACATACTGACAGGCCCTCATGTGAAGTAAGTGTTACTACAAATTTAGGGAACTGTGGTGTAGATTGGCCAATATTAATGGGTGATAAAGAAGTGAATATTTTACCAGGTGATGCAGTAATTTATTTTGGTCCTAAAATAGAACATGGACGAGATGAGTTTTTGGGGGATTGGGCAGCACAATGTTTTTTACATTATGTATATAAGGACGGCCCTTATAAAGATTTACATATGGATGGTAGAAAATTTTGGGGAATAGAAAGAAAATGAAGTTTATTCAAAATAAAAAAGACGGAGCCTGTGATTTACATTTTAGTGATGAAGAAATTAAAATAATTATTCAAAATAAAAAAATTCATTTTAGTCCTGAATTTTTAAGACACTTCGGTAATACGTTAGTTAAAATTGTTATGGAGTTTAATATTAATTTTAATGAAGACGTAAAAAACATGCAAACTAGTGGAGACCAAAGTATAGATCTTTCAGATGATTCAAGTAACAAATAATTTTTTAAATAATGAAGAATTTTTTAAAATTCAAAAAACCATATGGGGAGTTGATTTTCCATGGTTTATTAAATCACCTGGAGTATTTTTTCACCACCTATATGATAAAGAAAAAAATAAATTAAGCCCTTTTATTTACATTTTAGATTCTTTAAATAAAAACCTAAAGGTGTCTACTTTAATTGATTCTCAAATACTAATGACACTTAAAACTGATAAAGCAGTGGAGTCAGAAGTTGCTAATTCGAAGGATATTTATGATAAAAGTATGAAAAGTATATTATTTTTAAATACATCAAATGCCAGTGTAAATATATCTGGCTTAAAAATAATAAAATGTGAAGAAAATAGGTTATTAACTTTACCAACAAATATAGCTCATTTTGGCGCAACTCAAACCGATGAACCAATTAATATAGTATTAACTATAAATTACTTGTTGTAAATGGTATAATACTTTATGCCTTTAACAAATGTACAGATAAGACCAGGATTTAACAAACAAGTTACTGAAACAGGTGCCGAAGGGCAATGGACAGATGGTGACTTTGTTAGATTTAGATATGGTCTACCAGAAAAAATTGGTGGTTGGGAACAGATAACTGGTTCTACTTTAGTTGGAGCTGTAAGAGAACAGTTAGTTTGGGCTGACTTGGATGGAAGAAGATATGTTGCTCTTGGTACAAACAAAGGATTATTTATTTATTACGAAGGCGCATTTTATGATATCACTCCTCTTGATACATCACTTACAGGTGCAACATTCGATACTACAGATACATCCGCAACGGTCACTGTAAACTATACATCTCATGGTTTGAGTGCAGGAGATTTATTTACTTTTACAAATGTAACACCACCTTCAGGTGCAGGGTATGTGGCTGCTGATTTTGAAACAAACACTTTTCAGGTAGTAACAGCACCCGATGCAAACACTTTTACAATTACTATGGCTGCTGCTGCAACTGCAACAACATCTGCAAGTGGCTCTGCTGATATAAATCCTTACGCAACTGTTGGCCCACTATCACAAACTTATGGTTATGGTTGGGGTACAGATACGTGGGGTGCGGGTGGTTGGGGCGAGGCATCAAGCACTTCTACAGTTGCATTAGATCCTGGATCTTGGTCTTTAGATCATTTTGGTCAAATACTTATTGCAACTGTTAAAAACGGTAAGACATTTAAATGGAGTCCTATTAATTTAGATCCTAATGCTTTAACAACAAGAGCAACTATTGTAAGTGGTGCTCCGACAAAATCCGTTATGTCGATTGTCTCTGAAAGAGATAGACATTTAATTGTACTTGGAACTGAAACTGTAATTGGTGATCCAACAAAACAAGATAAAATGTTTATTAGATTTTCTGATCAAGAAGATATTTCAGATTACACACCAACATCAGTTAACACTGCAGGAACATTTAGGTTAGATTCAGGTGTTAAGATAGTAGGTGCAGCAAAAGCTAAAGATTACATTTTAATATTAACAGATACCTCTGCCTATGTTATGCAATTTGTAGGACCACCTTTTACTTTTTCTATTAGACAAGTAGGAAGTAATTGTGGTGCTATTGGTCAACATGCAATTAAATATGTTAACGGTGCTGTATGGTGGATGGGTCAAGCAGGTGGTTTCTTTGTTTATGATGGAACTGTAAAAGCTGTTCCTTGTTTAGTTGAAGATTTTGTATTTACTAATAAAGGTAGCAATCTTGGTATTGATTATAATTCTGGAGAAGTTGTTTACGCAGGTTTGAATCATTTATACAGTGAAATTAATTGGTTCTACCCTAAATCAGGATCAGAAGAAGTTGATAGAGTGGTATCTTATAATTACGAAGAAAATGTTTGGACTACAGGTTCTATGGATAGAACTTCGTGGGCAGATGCTACATTGTATGATAACCCATATGCTACTAAATTTAATGCAACAGGAATTCCAACTTATCCAACTATACAAGGCGTAACTAATGTTAATGGGGCATCTACTTATTATGCTCATGAAGTTGGTAATAATGAAGTTAGTGCAACCGGAGTTAAAACGGCAATACCCGCATTTATTCAATCTGGTGATTTTAATCTAGGAGAGGGAGAAGTCTTTATTAGTATGAGAAGGTTTGTACCAGACTTTAAATTATTAACTGGAGATGCACAAATAACAATAAATTTAAGAGACTATCCAGCAGATGGTGCAACTTCTTCACCTCTCGGACCCTTTACAGTAAATAGTTCAACTGATAAAATAGATACCCGTGCTAGGTCTAGGTTTGCTAGTTTAAAAATTGCAAACACCTCAACAGATCAAAACTGGAGATTTGGTACGTTTAGAGCAGATGTACAACCTGATGGAATGAGAGGATAATGGACGAAATATTTTTAAATGATTATGCTAACAATGTTGCAATGGCACAACAACCAAATGGATTAGCTGCTATTTATCAACAACCTGGGTTTGAAGGTTATGTACCTTCTTTTTCTGTTGTAGACCAACAACCAGCAATGATAAATCAAGATTTAAATTTGACACCTCAACCAGGTCCTGTAGAGTTACCAACTTTGAAAGAACTAGCAACTAATGTAGCAAAAGACAGAATAAGAAATTATGCATTAAAAAAAATAGGTAATGAAGGGTTGAAATCAAAATTTTTAGGAAAAGCATTAGATTTTGTAATTCCTGGAAACCAGTTTGTAGGTTTAGCTAGTCTAGCATCTGGTTTTATGGGTGGCCCAGAAATTAGTCCTATCGGAGCTATACAAAATATAAATACAAAAATGCAATCAAGTTTATTTGGAAGATCTGCAAATATGGCAGAATACTTGGCTGCTAAACGAGAACAAAAAGCTGCGGAAACTTTACAACGTCAACAACAAAATGCATTTGCAGATCAACAACGTATGGAGCAAATGAGAATGATTCAAAATGCTCAAGGTGGTCAAGATAGAAGTATACCTGACAGAAATAGAGGACAAGTAACTTCTTCTCCAGGGTTTTCCTCAAGAGAAAGAGGAGCAGCATTACATGGCTAAGATTAATGCAGGTATCCCTGAACCTACTCCTGAATATAGACAAGAAAACCAAAGACAGATAGCTCAAGCTATTCGTACAGTTCAAGATCAATTAAACACTTCTTTTCAAGAAGAATTAAAACAAGAAGTCGAAAGATTTTCTTGGTTTATTTCGAGGTAATATGAGTTGTAATAATGTAAATAGAGAACTACCTTTTGGTTTAGATGTTGCAGCAGGTAAGATACCTGGTGTTAATGCTCTTTATAAATTTGGAGATAATCCTGCAATTAGCAACACGGAAGAAACTGTTTGGACACAAGGTGGAATTTATGTTTACCCAACTTCAGCGGAAGCAGTTTATATAAGTTCAACTGATGCAAATGATACTAGTGCTGGAACAGGTGCAAGAACTGTTAAAGTATTTGGACTAGATGC
>Ga0208428_1000735_pt1 | contig 14600 bp, 20 predicted proteins | sample DEB08_DNA_11_FD_184535 | JGI IMG/M metagenome (GOLD analysis project Ga0208428, IMG submission 184535) | Aqueous microbial communities from the Delaware River and Bay under freshwater to marine salinity gradient to study organic matter... | ecosystem: Environmental > Aquatic > Marine > Coastal ... | reverse complement strand
TGTCTCATATTCTTGACGAGGAAAATATTGAGTATGATAAAAAAGTTGTAGCAGAACTTATCAAAAACTATTTTCCAGATACAAGGCAACTTCTTAATACTCTTCAACGATACTCTGTGAGTGGAAAAATCGACTCTGGTATTCTTGCAACTTTTTCGGATGTAGCAGTCAATGAACTGGTTAAAAACCTTAAAGAGAAAAATTTTCCCGAAGTACGTAAATGGGTTGTCAATAACCTGGACAATGATACTACTGTCCTACTGCGTCGTATTTACGATGCTTGTTATGTTTCCTTGGTTCCGAATAGTATTCCTGCTGCTGTGCTTGTCCTTGCTAAGTATCAGTATCAAATGGCATTTGTGGCGGACCAGGAAATAAACTTGCTTGCTTGTTTGACTGAAATAATGGTAGAATGTCAGTTTAGTTGAGGTAGATTAAAATGATTGATGTAAAACTGCTACGAATTGTGACTGGTGAAGAAGTTATCGCAGAACTTCTATCTGAAACAGAAGAAACTATCACAGTCCAAAATGGTCTTGTAGTTCTTCCAACTAATAATGGTGTTGGATTTGCTCCATGGGCAACCGTGATTAGTAAAGAAGACCCAGAGATTACGATTTCCAAAACTCATGTCGTATATGTCGCAGAGGTTCAGGAAGATGTCTGTAAGAAGTATAATGAAATGTTTGGTAGTAAGTTGATTACTCCAAACTCTAAAAAACTGGTCCTGTGACTTAAATGAGAATTGGAGTCATGTGTTCTGGAAACGGAACTAACTTTGAGAACATCGTTGAGAATTGTCCAGACCATGAAGTTGTAGTTATGATCTACAATATTAAAGGATGTGGTGCTCAAGAAAGGGCTCAACGATTGGGTATTCCTAACTGTCGTATTAAGAGTATTGATGAACAAAAAATCATTGATAAACTTAATAGGCACAAAGTTGATTTAGTAGTTCTTGCAGGTTGGATGAGGATTGTTACACCGGGATTGATTAATGCCTTTCCGAATAAGATAATTAATATTCATCCATCATTACTTCCAAAGTATAAAGGTCTTAATGCCGTTAAGCAGGCATTAGACAGTGGGGATAAAATCACTGGATGCACAGTTCATTATGTGACTGAAGAGTTAGATTCTGGGGGATGTATTGATTCTTCTTCTGTTCCTATTTGTGTAGGAGATACAGAAGAGACTTTACATCATAGAGTTCAGAGAGCAGAACATCGTTTACTTCCTATGGTAATCAATAATTTACAAGATATGGTATGAAAAAATTTAAAGCACTAGTATTCATTCGTCTACGATCACAGGTTGATGACTCTCCTGGTAATGCCGTGAGAGATGCCTGTAAGCGATTGTCTGAGTTGAATATCAAGAAACTTAGACTTGGTAAGGTGATTGATATTTGGTTGGAAGCAGAGAGTAGAGAGTATGCTGAGAAGGAACTTGAAATGCTATCAGATAGATTCCTTGCTAATACAGTTATGGAGGACTGGGATTATGAATTGATTGAGATTGACACTTTCCCTAAAGGTATTGAATAATGCCACATGAATTCGACCCATGCGAAGCACCCACCGAAGGTAAACTTGATAAGTGGGGATTTACAATCAAACCCACAATCAGTGATACTGAGTGTATTATAATTTGTTTAAGAAATGCACCTTGTGGTATTGATAAAAAACAATCAGAACGTTTAGCAAAGGAGTTTGAGAATGGAAGGATTTAATGAACCAGGATCAAATAAGAGTTGGATGGATGATGGATTTAAAAGGTATATAACACAATATCAACTAGATAATGTAGTTTCACTTTTAAATGGTAAGTTAGAGTATGCCTCTACTTACGATAACAATGGTAAAATCACTAAAAAAATTATTATTACTTACGATGAAACAAACGAAAAAGTGTCAGGTTAAGTCCAAGTTCTACTATATCTTTTGGGGAACTGCTACAGCATCAGTTTTATTGGGGCAATTATATGTCGGAACTGGATATCGAACAATGGCAGAAAGCACACTGAGTTTTCAAAATTACCTTACAAAACTTTTAGATACTGCTAATACCTTCTGATGGGACTACTAAAAATTGATAAAAGCAAAATGGTGGAGGAGAAAGTTAAAACTACTCCCCAGAATGTAAATGAAGCAAATGAAGCACTTTTTCGTGCTACAATGAATTTACCTACTGCCGCAAAACATTGTGGTATGACCCAGAAAGAAATGAAATTGACCTTCTGGGAATATTTGAAATATCATCCTCGTGATTATGATTACTCCTAAACTATCTAAAGAAAAAGCAATATGGGCAGCAGATCAATTTATAGAATACTATTCTAAATTTAATCGTATTGATGATTACCTTAGGTTTGTAAAGGAAAGTAGAATTAGTAAATCATCTTCTAAGTTATTTGGTCCTGAAGATGATATCTTTTCAGATTTTCATATTCATCCAAATGATATGAATTTTAGTATTCATGTTGTGGATACTAGTTCAAAACCTACTACTAGATATAATCAAGAATTGTATTCTGAAATACTTCATGATACTGCTTCAAATCCAATTGAAGAAGCAATTCCAGGAAGAACACTAAAATGGATTGTGGTTGAAAATACAACTAATAAAGTTGTTGGTGTTATTAGATTTGGATCTCCCACTATAAATTCAAAACCAAGGAATAATTACTTTAAGGAAGTTATCCCTTTATCTAAAATTAATCAAGAATTTGTTATGGGATTTAATATTGTTCCAGTCCAACCATTTGGGTTTAACTATTTGGGAGGTAAATTACTTGCTCTTCTTGCATCATCTAATGAACTTAAAAGGCAGTTTGATAAAAAGTATGATACTGATTTGAAGTATTTTGAAACAACTTCTTTGTATGGAACTACAAAAGGAGTTTCAATGTATGATGGTCTTAAACCTTTTCTTAGACATGTTGGAGATACTGAAAGTAATTTTCTTCCATTATTTCATGATGAGTATTTTAGAAAAATGTTTTGGTGGTTTAATGATAATGCAAATAATGGTGAGCGTTTAATATCTGCAGATAAGTCTTCAAAGAAATTGAAGATTCAGACCAAGATGATTTCGATTATTAGAAATTCTCTTAAAGAACATCCTAAATTAGATGCGTTTAATCTTTGTATTGATAATGCAAAAAAATTGACAGAAAAGAAACGTTTTTATATTTCTAAGTTTGGTTATGAACCTGAAGATGTTATTGAATGGTGGAAAAGGAAAGCATCTAAACGTTATGAAAAATTAAAAAATGAAGGAAAGTTAAGAACTGAATTAGAACTCTGGAAATTTGACTCGCAAATTGAAATTATTAGATAATGGAACTAAAAGACTGGCTTAATTCCATCAATCAAACCAAGAAGCATTTGATTGATGAAGACCCTTCACTCGAAAAAGAATATCCTCCTTATATTATCAATCGTTGTTTCTCTGGACATCTCGATACTTTGATGTTTACGAATGAAATGAATAAGTATAATTTCCTCCCTAAGAAGTTACAATATGATTTCTTTATAAATATTGTGAGGAAAAAGAAGAGATTTTCTCCCTGGCTCCGACAAGATAAGATCAAAGATCTAGATTATGTCAAAAGTTATTATGGTTATAGTAATGAGAAGGCAAAACAGGCTTTGAAAATTCTAACAAAAGAACAACTTAATTTTATTAAATCAAAATTTGATACTGGAGGAAAAGGATGAGTGTTGTTAGAGAAGCTGAAGTGAAGTGGTCACAAGACCAAATGGTGGAAGTGGTTCTAGGGGAACCAGATGACTTTCTAAAGGTTCGTGAAACTTTAACTCGTATCGGAGTCGCATCAAGAAAGGAGAAAAAATTATATCAATCTTGCCATATTCTTCATAAGAAAGGTAGATATTATCTTGTAAGTTTTAAGGAACTATTTGCCCTTGATGGTAAACATGCAAATCTGACATTGAATGATGTTCAGAGACGTAATCGTATTGCACAACTACTTGCCGACTGGGGTCTGATTAGTATTGTGGATGCCGATAAAATTCAGGACATTGCACCACTCAATCAAATTAAGGTTCTTGCATTTAGAGATAAGCAAGATTGGATCCTTGAGACCAAATACAATATTGGTTCTAAGAAGAAAAGAACAGAGGAAACCGAATAAGATTTTGAGAGGGCTTGACGCCCCCCTTTTTTTATGCTTTAATATATAAATAGATTTGTCTACTACATCAGTTGAGTAGTGGATACCTGCGATGAAAGTCAAAGGTGGGATAGGTTCCCGTAACAACTAACCAGTCGATAAGACAGTTAACGATCACTAAGAGGTAATAACCATGGCGAGAGAAATGCGCCCTAATGATGCTTATGCTAAATTTGCATCAAACTTTGAGGAGTCTATTGGTAGTGCAATTTTTTTAGAACCTAAAGTAAAAGTCTACCAACTTCAGACGAGTGGTGGTAAATCCCACTATCAAGATATGGAAATGCCTCTGAATCTTAAGAAGGTATTTCCAGATATGAAATATATTATTCGATTGTCCCCAACAAAAGAAGTTGCATTAGATGGGACTTTCGAAAATGTTGATCAGTTATCTAATGATACCTCAACAAATTTTAGTTTTATAACTGATCCCCCAAGCACAAGTATTCTTGATGCTTTTGGGAAAATGCCAAATACAGTTCTTTGTATTTCATGTACTCATACATATTTTACTGTAAATTTTGAAAGAATATTAAAATATGCTCCTTATTCTGTATTAGTAATCGAAGAAGCTCATCAGTTTATTGGAGCTGCTGACCCTGGAAGAGGGTCTTATGTTATAAATTTTGGATATTCTTCTGAATATACTGCTGAAACTTGGCAGAGAATAGCCAAATGGAGAGATGTAAATCCTAGAGTTATAGGTTTTACAGCAACTCCAACTGAACATCATAAAGGACATTTATCACTTAGTGATCAATTTAGAATTTGTAGTGAACTTGCAGATAAAAAAGTCATCCTCTCTTCTCAGGCATGGATAAACAAAGCACACCCATATTCTTTTACAAAATATCAGGGTCAGTCATCTGTTGAACCTGCTATTCATCAAAGTATTGATCTCTTGTTTGAAAGGGAGCAAAAATTAATTAATTTAAAATATTTTACAGTAGAAAGAGAAGAGCAACTTTCTAGTAACTATCATAGGTCAGATAAAGATGCAAATATTAATACAAAGTTAACTGCTTTTTATGTGTGTGGGGATCAAAGAGGTGTATGGGGATGTTCTATTGATGAGGTAAGAAAAACAATATCTGAGTATTTAATAGTAGATTGTGACTTTGACCCTTCATCAAAAATGATTGCTACTATGGTGGAAGATAGTAGTGGTGGAAATACTATTTGGACTCTTGACGGACATGCTGCTGAAAAAGTGGATAATAAAAAATTAATGAATATGTTGCACGATGAGTGCAATCCTCTTAGATTTTTATTAGTAATTAACAGAGGTCGTTCTGGAATTAATGTTCATAATTTAACTGCTGGAGTTATTTGTAGGATTAGAGATCCTAAAGAAGTTAAAACTCAGATTCCTATTCAAATTTTTGGAAGGATGGTTCGTCTTAATCCAGGAACTGGTAATATAATTCGAAAAAAATATATGAATAATCTTGATAATTATTTAAAGTATTATCCAGGAGATTATAATGTTGATGTTGAAACAGTTGTTGAGGTTATCAAGATAGCAAATGTCTTTGATATTTGGCATCCAACTAATGGAAAGGCAAAGAGGACTTGGGAAGAATCTCTTATTCATTTTCAAAAGGATTATGTAAATAGTGCTAAAGATGGATATCAATATCTTCATGATTTTACTGGGATTGAAGATAATATTATTCCAATTAATTTGGAAGTAGAGGTTGAGTGTCCATGTGACGGTAGTAAATTTACGGTTAATGTGAATAAAGAGATTGAAAATTGGAAAGGTGATGGAACTTTATATAAATTTTTCAGTACAGTATAACCGAATAAAAATCTACGGGGTTCACTACCCCATTTTTTTATGTTATAATATAAATAATGGTGGATGCCTTCGGGGTCCACAAAACACAAACTCGCTTTTAAAGGAGCTAAGAATCATGGGAAACCTTGCACGGTATACTGCTGCAGACCTACCTGCGTTGATGGAACGCATAAATAGGAATAGCATAGGAATGGATGAATACTTCGATAGGTTGTTTAATCTCCACGAAACAACGAAGAATTATCCACCATTTAATCTAGTCACGGTCAGCTCAGTAGAATCAAGACTGGAACTTGCACTTGCAGGATTTAGAAAAGCAGAAGTAAATGTCTACACACAAGACGGAAAACTCTTTGTCGAAGGACAGAAAGAGGATACCGAATCAGAAACCACTTATGTCCACAGAGGAATGGCTCAACGATCTTTCACCAGATCTTGGACACTGGCAGAGGACACGGAAGTTAGATCAGTTGAATTTGAGGATGGGTTGTTAAATATTGTTCTGGGAAGAATTGTGCCCGAACATCATCAGAAGAAAGTCTGGTTCTAAATACTTTTGGGTAAACACCAAATATCGTCGCAGACGGAGGGGAAACTGGCAAAATCCAGTTGTAACCCCTCCTTTTTTATGCTATAATAAACGTAAGAAAATTAATATCAATGACTGCCTTAGAATCTCTACAGACTCGTCTAGAAAATTTTAAAGTTACTTATGAGTACAATCCCATGTTCACATATGAAGAGAATCGTGGAGCATGTCTAACTCGTTTGATAGATCAAGCGATGGGTAATTATGTTGAAGAATCTATCCCTGAGTGGGATACTGATCCAAAAGCAAAGCACTTATGTGTTGGATTTAAAATTGACTGGGAAAACTCAAAGGTTGTTGTAGAACAGAAAAAGAATCCCCAGACTGATAATGGTTCATCTCGTAAATCAAATCTTCTTAAATTGAAAGAGTCTGCAGAAGAGAAAGGTAAAACTCCTATCTATGCATACTGGGAAGATCGTCCAAAGAATGATTATATGAAGGATGGTGTCCGACACCTTCATGGTATCGCAATCTTTAAGTTTTTGGGTATTGAAAACCAGTGGGAGAACTTTCTTTCTCATATCAATGTTGTTAAACTGATAATCAAAGAAGACCTTACTAATAAATTCGATGAAAAATTTCAATCCTTTAGCAAACCTACTTTATGAAGAGATTGATTGTCGTAATGCTAAAGTAACTGACTTTGAAGTAAAACCAACAACCATTCAGCAGGTTAGAGATTTTATTGAAAGGTGGCACTACTCTTCTAATGTAAATGGATTGCGTATATCACATGTCTTTGGTCTCTTTTACAATGGAGATCTGATTGGTGCAATGATTTATGGCCCATTAGGCATGGCAAATACTTGGAAGAAATATGGTGATTCTGAAAATGACGTAGTTGAACTTAGAAGACTGTGTTGTATTGATAATACTCCAAAGTGTACTGAAAGTTATTTTATTGGAAAAACATTACGTTGGTTGAAGAAAAACTCTGAATATAAAGTTGTTGTCTCTTATGCAGATGCACACTACAATCATACTGGAATTATCTATAAAGCAACCAATTTTGAATATCATGGATTAACATCCAAAGGAAGAGTGATTGATTTTGAAGGTAAACTTTATCATGATAAATGTATTCGTACATATAACGTATTAAAAAATGAATCTATTCTTTCTGCGAAATTTGAGAATGTAGTTAGAAAACTAAAACCATTTGCTCAGAGAGTAAAAGATGCACTTGAAGATGGTCGTGCAAAATACATCAATACTCCAGGAAAACACATTTATGTCTTTAGATTGAAGAAAGTAAAGAATCTGAATAAAAAGGTAGGGGGGTAAAACCCGTCCTTTTTATGCTATAATAATCGGAGAGGTAAACTAAAAATGTCAATTAAAATTGCACTATTAAAATCAGGAGAATCAGTTATTTCTGATATCAAAGAATTAATTTCTAAAGAATCTAAAGAAAAAATTCATGGATACATGTTCAAAAATCCATATATCGTCGATATTTCTCATAATGATGAAGAAGAAGTTCTTCTTTTAGAGGGTGAAAAAAATAGCAAACCCAATAGAAAAGAGCAACAAGATGGTAAAGATGTCAGTGTAAATTTTATACCATGGATTCCTATTACATCAGACTCGGAAATTATTGTTGCACCTGATTGGGTATTTTCTATAGTAACACCAGTAAAAGAAATTGAAAACCTTTACGAGGAAATGATTAATGGACAAGATGATTAACATAATAGTACTGACGAACAACAAGATATTGATCAGTCAAGTTGAAAGAGTATCTTCTGTATTGGGAGATCCTGATGTAAAAGTAACAAAACCATTTTTGTTAAATGTTTCCGATATGACTTTATCACCATGGTTTATTGATTTGACTGATGAAGAATGGTTTGCGATTTCTTCTGATAAGATTCTTACAACTTTTGAACCAAATTCAGTCTTGCTTAAAAACTACTTGGAATTAATTAACTGATTATTTATGTCTCATCGATTTTACACTAACGTTCAAATGGTCGGTGACCACTTTCTTGTACGTGGGTATGAGAATGGACGGCACTTTGCCACAAGAGAAAAGTTTTATCCTACATTATTTGTTCCTTCCAATAAAGAAACAGAATATAAAACTCTTGAGGGAGATTATGTTGAATCAATAGATCCAGGAACTGTTCGTGATTGTAGAGAGTTCATCAAGAAATATGATGGTGTAAAAAACTTTAAGGTCTATGGTAATGACCGATACATCTGTCAGTATATTTCCGAGATGTATCCTGAAGAAGAAGTTAAATTCGACACTACAAAAATCAAAATATCTACGATTGATATTGAGGTAAAATCTGAGAATGGATTCCCTGATGTAGAGTCTGCCGCAGAAGAAGTTCTTCTTATTACTGTACAGGATTACACTACAAAACAAATTCGCACTTGGGGTCAGGGACCATTCGATAATAGGCAGGAGAATATTATCTACAAAAGTTTCAGAACAGAATATGAGTTACTTAATGACTTTATAAACTGGTGGATGATTGAGACTAATACTCCTGAAGTTGTGACTGGATGGAATAGTGAACTATATGATATGCCTTATTTGGTGAGGCGTATTGACCGTATTCTTGGTGAGAAGTTGATGAAACGACTCTCACCTTGGGGATTGGTGACTGAACGTGAGACTATTGTAATGGGTCGTAAACAGATCTCTTATGATGTTGGGGGTATTACGCAACTTGATTACCTAAATCTATATAAGAAGTTCACTTATAAGGCACAAGAGTCTTATCGGTTGGACTATATTGCAAGTGTAGAACTTGGACAAAAGAAACTTGATCACTCTGAGTTTGATACATTTAAAGATTTCTATACTAACGGGTGGCAGAAATTTGTAGAGTATAATATCATTGACGTGGAACTTGTTGACCGTATGGAAGACAAGATGAAATTGATTGAACTTGCAATCACTATGGCATATGATGCTAAGGTGAATTATAGTGATGTGTTTTATCAAGTTCGTATGTGGGATGCGATCATTTACAATTATCTCAAAAAGAAAAACATTGTAATTCCACCCAAAGAACGTTCAGACAAGGATGCAAAATATGCAGGTGCCTATGTCAAGGAACCTGTACCGGGAAAGTATGATTATGTTGTAAGTTTTGATTTAAATTCTCTTTATCCACATTTAATTATGCAATACAGCATAAGCCCTGAAACATTAATTGGAAAACATCAACTTAATAATCGTATTGCGGAATTGGAAAAAATGCTGTAGGATATCCTCTTATGAAGAGGCAGTTAAATTGACAGAAGAAACTGGTATTCCCCACGAAGTGTACCACATCATTCCAATTTCCAAAGGAGGAAAACATCACGAAAATAATTTGCAAATACTAACAGCAACTGAAAATCGTAAAAAGTATAATAAAATCCTATGAGCAATGATATGTGGAAAGATGTTCGTAAAATGACCCGTGAGGAAATTGCAGAAGAACTTGATGCACTTAAGAGAGTGAGAGAACTTTCCAATAAAGTTAATGTAGATAAACTTCTTAATCAAGATCTAGATTTGGAACCTTTGAGAAAGGTTAATCTTACTATAACAGCAAATGGAGCACTCTATCGTAGAGTAAAAGGTATGCTGCCCGAATTGATGGAGAAGATTTACAAGGATCGCACCATCTATAAGAAGAAGATGCTTATTGCAAAACAAGATTATGAAAAAACTCCGACTAAAGCATTGGAGAAAGAGATTGCACGATGTAACAACATTCAGATGGCTCGCAAGATTCAATTAAATTCTGCTTACGGAAGCGTGGGAAATCAATATTTTAGATATTTTAAAATTGAGAATGCTGAGGCAATTACTCTCTCAGGTCAGGTTTCCATTCGTTGGATTGAGAACAAGATGAATGGATTTCTAAATAAGATTTTACAAACTGAGGAAGTCGATTATGTCATCGCATCTGACACTGACTCAATCTATCTTAATATGGGACCTCTTGTTGATAAATTTCTTAGTAATAAGTCTGACGATAAAACAAAGATTGTTCAGTTACTTGATAAGATCTGCCAAGACAAGTTGGAACCATTCATCGAACAATCTTATACGGAACTTGCGGATTACGTTTCGGCATATGAACAGAAGATGATTATGAAACGTGAGAACATTGCAGAACGTGGCATTTGGACTGCAAAGAAACGTTATATTCTCAATGTATGGAATAGTGAAGGAGTTCAGTATTCTGAACCTAAACTCAAGATGATGGGTATTGAGGCAGTGAAATCATCTACACCGGCACCATGTCGTCAGATGATTAAGGACGGACTCAAGTTAATGATGAGTGGTACTGAAGAAGAAGTAATTGACTTTATTGATAATTGCCGTAAAGAATTCAAGGCACTTCCTCCGGAGCAGATTGCATTTCCCCGTTCAGTATCGGATGTTGTAAAGTATAAATCTCATTCTGACATTTATGCTAAAGGTACTCCCATTCATTGTCGTGGAGCACTACTATTCAATCATTATATTAAGGAGAAGAAACTTGATAATAAGTATTCTCTTATCAATAATGGTGAGAAAATCAAGTTCATTTATCTGAAGAAACCAAATATTATTCAGGAGAATGTCATTTCATTTATTCAAGATTTTCCACATGAACTCGGTCTTGACAAATACATAGATTATGAATTACAATTTGAAAAGAGTTTTTTAGACCCACTCAAATCTATTCTTGATGCGATTGGGTGGAGCACAGAAAAAAAAGTAAACCTTGAATCATTTTTTGTATAATGGACTTGAAAAATAACTAAAGGTGTGGTATAATGCGGCAACAACTGGTCGGGGGCGATGGGTTGTGTAAGACCGCATTTTGTGATATAATAAATACATTACCCCCGACAATAGAATTATGCCAAGAGTAAAACACGGACAGACCAACACGCCTACTTGGATAAGTTGGACTGCGATGGTTGCTAGATACAAGTGGAGACCTGAATATAATAAAAGAGGAATATATGAAGGTTGGATGGGTGACAATGGATATCTTACCTTCTTATCTGATATGGGAGAGAGACCAGATGGTGGTACAATAGAACGAATAGATAATGAACGAGGTTATTACCCAGACAATTGTAAATGGGCCACTATGAAAGAGCAGGAGAATAATAGAAGTAACAACAACAAACTAGAATATAATGGACAGACCAAGACTATCTCTCAATGGGCAGAAGAATATGGTATGGGGCACCAAACCTTACGATATAGGTTGAATAAACGAAGAATGGCTATGGAGGAGGCCTTGACTTCTCCCAAACTTTATGGTTATAATACTAGGAGATAAATTAGACTATGGACTTCTTACGCGAGATTGTAAAAGAGATTGGAGATGACTTCACAAAACTTGCAAGCGAGATTGACGAAACTGAAACATACGTTGATACTGGTTCGTTCATCTTTAATGCTCTTGTATCTGGGTCTATCCGTGGTGGTGTTTCTGGGAATAAAATCACTGCAATTGCTGGGGAAAGTTCTACTGGAAAGACTTTTTTCTCACTCGCAGTGGTCAAGAACTTCTTGGATACTAATCCCGATGCATATTGCCTTTATTTTGATACTGAGGCAGCTGTCAATAAGTCACTCTTAGAAAGCAGAGGAATTGACCTTAAGCGTCTTGCCGTGGTTAATGTAGTAACTGTTGAGGAGTTCCGTAGTAAGGCACTCAAGGCAGTGGATATGTATCAAAAATCACCTGAGGAAGACCGCAAACCCTGCATGTTTGTGCTAGACTCTTTAGGAATGCTTTCGACTGAGAAAGAGATTACTGATGCACTCAATGAAAAGCAGGTTCGTGACATGACAAAATCACAACTAATTAAGGGTGCCTTCAGAATGTTGACACTCAAGTTGGGGCAGGCTAATATTCCAATGATAGTTACCAACCACACTTATGACGTTATCGGATCTTATGTTCCTACTAAAGAGATGGGAGGTGGTAGTGGTCTTAAGTATGCTGCCAGTACCATTATTCATCTTAGCAAGAAGAAAGAAAAAGATGGAACAGAAGTCATTGGAAATCTTATCAAGGCAAAGACTGCTAAGTCACGTCTAAGTAAAGAGAACAAGGAGGTCAATATTCGTTTATTTTATGATCATCGGGGTCTTGATAAGTATTATGGTTTACTTGAGTTAGGTGAACTTGCCGGAATGTGGAAGAACGTTGCCGGTCGTTATGAGATGACTGTCAATGGTGAGACTAAAAAAGTATATGCTAAGGCAATTCTGAAAGACCCAGAAGTTTATTTTACAGAAGAAGTAATGCAGCAACTTGATGCTGCCGCGAAAAAAGAATTCTCTTATGGAACGGATTGAGACTACAATTCTCAGAAACTTAATATGCAACGAAAATTATTCTCGTAAAGTCATTCCATTTATAGAACCAACATATTTTGAGCAAAGAGGTGAAAAAGTAATCTTTGAGGAGATTACTCAATTCATTGTGAAGTATGGTTCTGCCATTACAATCGAAGCACTAAATATTGAGGTTGAGAATCGGACAGATCTAAACGAGAGTGAGATTAAAGAAACTAGAGATATCTGCAATTCGTTTACGGATCTTCCAGTAGATAATGAATGGTTATTAGACACTACCGAAAAGTGGTGTCGTGATCGTGCGATTTATCTTGCACTGATGGAATCGATTCATATTGCAGATGGAAATGATGAGAAGAAGAGTAGAGATGCGATTCCTTCTATTCTTTCTGATGCACTGGCAGTTTCTTTTGACAACAACATTGGACATGACTACTTAGAAAACTATCAAGAAAGATATGAGTACTATCACAGGAAGGAGGAGAAGGTTTCATTTGATCTCGAATACCTTAATAAGATTACGAGCGGGGGTATATCTAATAAAACTCTTACTATCGCGCTTGCTGGGTGTGTTCATCCAGAAACCAAAGTTAAAATTAGATTTAGGAAGATTTCTTGGTGGATTGAAAAAGAAACAACAATTGCTGAAATCAAAACATTACTTGATAATGGATATGAGATAGAAGTTGATTCTCCTGATGGATATGTTCCAGTTAATTTCTTTATTAACAAAGGAATGTATGATGAATATGTTTTGAGAATCAATGGCATTGATGAACTTATAAGATGTAATGCCGATCATTTATTTCAGACATCTTTGGGGTGGATGAGTGCATCGCATCTTTATAAAAAATATAAAATAATGCATTTTTTAACCGAGAGTGGTTATAAACTTGGTAGTGTATCTAAAACAGGAAATCAAATACCTATTGTTGATATTAATGTAAATCATCCAAATCATAGGTATTATACTAATGGAGTTTCCTCTCATAATACTGGTGTCGGCAAGTCTTTATTCATGTGCCATGTTGCTAGCTCCGTGTTGCTCCAAGGGAAAAACGTTCTCTACATTACAATGGAGATGGCAGAAGAGAAAATTGCTGAACGAATTGATGCGAACTTATTAGATGTTGCTATTCAGAATATTGTAGATTTGCCTAAGTCAACGTTTGAAAATAAAGTAACTAAATTAGCAGCAAAAACTCAAGGCACACTTATAATTAAAGAATACCCTACAGCATCTGCACATAGTGGACATTTTAAAGCACTTCTTAGTGAGCTTGCACTTAAGAAGTCATTTAGACCTGATATTATTTTCATTGATTACCTTAATATATGTGCTTCCTCCCGTTATAAGTCAGGCATGTCTGTCAATTCATATAGTTATATTAAATCTATTGCAGAGGAGCTTAGAGGGTTGGCTGGAGAAGCCGAGGTCCCGATTGTTAGTGCGACACAAACTACTCGTTCAGGGTATTGCTTGGACTTGAAAACACAAGTTCAAACACCGCAAGGTATGAAAGAACTTTCAAATATTCAAGTTGGAGATTTGGTGCTTTCAAACACTGGTTATAATCAAGTTTTAAATGTTTTTCCAAAATCTAAAAAGAAATCTTACAAAATTACTTTGGAAGATGGTAAAGAAATCATTTGTAGTGAAGAACACTTGTTCCCAACTCAAAATGGTGAA
>Ga0208428_1000734_pt1 | contig 14617 bp, 22 predicted proteins | sample DEB08_DNA_11_FD_184535 | JGI IMG/M metagenome (GOLD analysis project Ga0208428, IMG submission 184535) | Aqueous microbial communities from the Delaware River and Bay under freshwater to marine salinity gradient to study organic matter... | ecosystem: Environmental > Aquatic > Marine > Coastal ... | reverse complement strand
AAGGTTTTCGTTATTGATAAACAGACTTTCAATGCGTTCAGACGCGCTAATCTCGCAAGGCGTTCTATCAAGCCATACATGCCAGTGATATTTGGCGTGATTAAGCAGTTCGATCAAAATATTTTGGTTTAAGATTAATTCTTTTTTTAAACGCAAGATTTTGATGTAGTCAACTTTAATTTCTTTAATGGCCCTACAAACATCTCGTCTTAAATGCTCGGGGACGTAAACAAGCCGATTGTTTACATATACCGGAACCTCTGGGCTGCGCTGAGCCACGAGCGATATTGTGCTTGATGATGCTTGTGATCGTGGCGTTGGGGGCGGGGACGCCTTAGGGGAAGCCGGTGGTGTGGGGACATTAAGACTGTTTATCATGAACCGGTACGCCTAAAAGCCATAATAACCGCCTCTCACTTATCAACTTTGTCGGTAACGGAATTTCAAGCGGGTGTGGGGCAGCAACTTCTTTGTATTGAATTTCTGGAATGGAATCTAGAAAGCTCACCCTTGCGTTTTTATCATACGTGTAGGGGAATTTGGGCGGGTTATACCGTGGCTTTGGCTTCGGTTTCTCTTGCGCTTCCCGTTTGTACTGCTCTCTCATGCTTGTGTATTTACCAATTCCCGGCTTTATATTATTTGCGCTCATTGTTTTGCTCCAATTTTGTTATCATATCGCCCATTAAATTCCTAATTAATACCATGAATTCCTGCTGATAACAAGTAGCCCCTGCTATCTTTTTTGACAGAATCGTGTCAATCTCTGTGTCAGCTTCATAAACTTGGGCCACTACCATAGCCATGAAAGTTGACAACGCCCACGTGACCGTCACGCCCTTGTCTTTGCAATAGGCTTTAAATAGTCGTGCCACTACTTCTTCTGTTCTGAATGTAACCATGTGTTGTTTGTCCATTGTTTTGTCTCCTTATAGTCTTGCTTTTTGAAAATGATAGGAAAAATATCGCGCGATAAATTTCCGGGGGAATAAGTAGCCATACCGGCCAAGAATCTCTTGATTGAACTCTTTGGCCTGTTGCTCGCTTACATTAGCTGGCAAGCTTTCGCTTGCGTCTAAAATTAAAAACTGGTCAAAAAGACTGTCCGGATAATTGTAATGTGTTGGTCTTGTAAAGCTCGTAAAATCCGTTTGGACACCTATAGACTGTGTTGTGGCCTGATCGAAATCGGTTTGTGTCGATTGGTCTCTCGTCGGTTTAACCTGCTTAACCTCAATAGATACCTTTGGCGGGGCCATATCTACACCATGCACAGCCAAATCCAAGGGACTGACTATGTACGGGCCGTGTATGCTGTCTAAGTGATGGCATTCAATCGCAAGCATCGGCCTTGTTTGCGTTTGAGTTTGCGATTCGATTTTCGCTTGTTTTTTCGTGAAGATTCCTGAAATCATTGTTTTACCTCCGCATTGTCAAACGCATTAACCCTTGCGTCGTCGTATGCCCAAACCTCCACATTTTCGAACGCATAAATCTCCACCTTGTCGTGCGCAGAGACCTCCGCCTCGTCGAACGCCACAACCCGTGCACTTTGATACGCATCAACCCGAGCATACCCCAACGCATAAACCTTCGCATTGTCGTGCGAAAAAACCCGAGCATTCCCTTCCGCACAAACCCTCACTTTGTCGCGCGCATGAACCACCGCATTTTCATAAGCGTCAACTTTCGCATTGTCGTGCGCAATAACATGCACATTGTCGCAAGCGCAAACCTCCGAATCCCCAAACGCTTTAATTTGTGACTTGCCAAAAACGTACCAAATGCCCTCACGAATAATAGCTTGGCCATCCTCGTCAACCTCAAAATCAGTAACCGGCTGTGTTTTTCCGACATCCAAATAAATCTCTTGTTTAATCATTGTTTTACCTCCTAGTTTTTAAATTTTGCCATGTCGCCCTTGTAATCTAAGGTAATTGTTGCGCCTGGGCGGGCATTCTTGACCAAAATCGTACCAGCCTCAATGGCTGCGTCAATCTGTGCCTTTCCCTCAGAAACATTGTGGCCGTACTGTACTAAAAAATCGCACACCAAGTCAACAGACCGTACACCTGTACACCATTTGAACGGTAACACTGCCGGGCCCTTGTGTATCTGTACCGCTACTAGATCAAGCCCAATAAATAAATAAGCTGCCCGAGTTGTGTGTATCTCTAACGCATTGGGTACTACTTTGGCCCTGGATGCTCCAGGGCTTTTGAGTTTAGGTATTTTTAATGTTAGTGTCATTTGTTTAATTCCTTTCTTAACTCATCACTTGCATAATTCAACGCATACTCATCTTGTTTAATTGCTTCCCGCACTATCTCACGATCAGCCCGCAATACATCACTAGCATAATACAATGCCCGCCCGTCCTGTTTTATTGCTTCCATAACAACATCCCGATCAGCTTTCAATACATCACTAGCGTAATACAACGCCAAGCCATTCTGCTTTACTGCTTCCAGTACAAATTCACGATCAGCCCGCAATGCCTCACTAGCATAATACAACGCATACCCATACTGCTTTATTGCTTCCAACACTACATCCCGATCGTTCCGCAATTCCTCACTAGCATAACACAACACATACCCATTCTGTTTTACGGCTTCCATTACTTCACTTTTTGTGCTTTTTTCGTTTATCATTTTTGTTGACTCCCTATTTACCGAATGCGTACCGGCATGATAACAGCCGTTTCTGTTTCACTTAACATAAACCGTGCCGCTTGCTGGCCCTTGAATTCAGCTGACGTGCACACCTTGACAGCTTGCCGGCCGTTAAAGGCTTGTTCAATCATCTTTTTGTTGAACCGGCACTTCTGGCCGAACAATTCCAGATCAAAAAATTGATTGTCCTCAACGGTACATTTTGAAACATCAAACGTATCCGTTAGCGGGTACTCAGCTTCAACAAGCATTTTTAACATGTGATCAACCGGTAAATCGTTGCGCTTTTCAATAGCTAAAATGTTGCCGTTAGCGTCGATATACTGGCCCTCAAGATCAGCCGCTTGGTCTGTAGGCAATTTGTAGCCGTGGACACGGTACCCGTCGCAACCAATCGCATAGCCGTTAGCAACAAGCATTTTGTCAAACTGGTTCCTATAACACTTTGGATCCGTTGCCGTTGATACCCATGCCAACGGATTATTTTTCACGGCTGGCTTTGTTGTCATCGTTGAATATAGCATGGCCAGTTTTTCTCGCAAGTCAACGTCGTCTGTAGCGTTGTACAATTGCTCCAGGGTTTCTGGCGCGTCTTTCTTTGTGAATCTTACGCTTGAATCGCATTTTAAGTTGTAAGCATGTGTCTGTATATTCATTTTGTTATCCTCCAATTTATTAATTTAAATAATACCCAGCGGTAGCCATTGCGTCACTTATAGTGTCAAAATCGCCGTCACTATACACTAAGCCAGTGTTATCAAACACTTTAAGCCATACACGGCCGTTGATTTTAGATATTTTTATCATTGTTCTAATTCCTTTTTAAATTGTTTGAATTCTTGTTTAAATAACTTTTTTGCTTCCGTTAACGTGTAATCAATGTATAATCTTTTGAATAATTGATCTGATCTATCCTCATACTCAAAAATAGAGATATACCCGTTTGCGGTAACGTCTACTATCATTTTTACCGGATCTCATCTAGCATTGCCAACTCTTCACTACTATACAGCCTACTCAAGTTTTTGAATTCATCATAGACACGTTCATAAATCTCAAGGCCATGAATAGAGTCCTCATCATATCCGTAATTCCAACAAAACTCCTCATGACGGCCTGGATCCGTTGCCGTTAAGCAAGCCAATATGTCATATTCTGTAGGTTTTTTTCTTTCAAGTGGATAAATGGAACTACTGGCAAGCGATTGTCCAAATTCGAAGCTATATGACTGTTCCCCTTTTGTCATTTTTCTTGTTATCTTTATATAATATATATCCCTTTGTCTTTTATCGCCTTTAAAATAATAATCGTGATCAATCCATTTTATAGACATATCAGTATGAGTCACGTTTAAAAAGTTTCTGGCCATCCAGTCACACTCATCATTCAGCTTTTTGCAATACTCACTATATTTATCCATTCTCATTTACTCCATTTTAAACTATAAAACTACAATAAAACTACAACAAAACCAATAGTATCAACCGTGACCAGTGTCGTCAAATCGAAAAATCTTGATGTATGAAATCGCGCCTAGCGTCGTAATACAAAAATCGCAAAAAATAAAATGATGTATTTTAGCCTATTTTGTGTATTACAAAACCACGCCTAGCGGCTGATATACGTATTACAAAACTACGTGTAATCTTGTAATACGGTATTACAAATTTACGCTTAAGGTTGTATTACAAAAATAGGCTAAAATACATCATTTTATTTTGTATATCTAACGTTACACCTAGCGTTGTAATACACTGTTTTTTACAAATTTTTGTTTTTTTTCAATAATCGTTGTAAAACACACTAAAATAAAAATAAAAATAAAATTCCAAAAAATCACCATAACGTATTTAGTTAGTAAAATATAGATTTATATAAATAGTTAAATCTATATTGTAGTAGGTATTTGTATAGGGGGGGAGAATTTTTGGCTAAATGTCGAAAACACTTGGCGGCTTCGGGCGCTCTTTGGCTTTGTAACGCTCTGCCCGCTCTGGTAGCTGTTCGGCTTGTTGTTGTTTTCGCCGTCTCTTACACACTGGAATTGGTTGGCCGATGACGCAACAGCTAGTGATATGGCTGATACGATGTTTGTAGGCTTCCAAGGCCTTAATCATTGCTTGGGCTGCTGTCCTCGCTGGCTTCCAAGTCTGGAAACTGTCGCGGTTCTTGTAGCTGATGCGGATGAGATAGCGATATTCAGCCATATAATCAACATTATATACTATTAGCGTATGTTTTGTTATGTTAAGCGGCTAAAAGCGTAAAATGGTACAAAATTATCGCTCTGATAACTATTTGAGTGGGTTAACGTGGCTTAAAGCGGTTGGAAGATGTCTACCCCTTGCGCTTCGGATGCTGTTATTCATAGAGAGCGCAAGAAACACTGGAAATACTGGTATTGTTTGTCGTTACAGGCTTTTTTACAAAACTTTACATAATAAATATTATGCGACATAGGTCAATAATTGCTTTAGTTTACAACGAAAACGAATATCGTACGATTGTACAAACACCCCCGGGGGGGTCATATGTTCGAGGGGGTACCCGCCAAATGACTTGTCGCCATAGCGTTATCTAAACCGCCTCTGAATTTTTTGAGCTTTACGAAAAAGGGTAAAGTTTAAAACGCATCAGTAAGAGTTTAACGAAGCTAGAGGCTTGACGGAGTTTAAAGTGTATGGTACAGTGGGTTTGGTTATGGTAGTGGTGAGAACAAAAACTTTTTTCATTTTTTTCTCTGACACTCTTCTCACTCTCACAAGATTTGGAACTACAACACTTACTGCTGCCATAGCTAAAGCATGAAAGAGAGTAGTAAAAAGATAGATAAGGACGTTATGGCTCGTGTAAAAAAGAAATTTAAGGAGGCGGATAAGGACAATCCACCGGTGGAATTGGTTGCGGATAAGAGTATGCCGGTACAAATACCGGAGCATTATGCGTATACGATGGCTCAGGTTGCTTTTTTAGAGGAGTATAAGAAGACGTTGGACCCGGACAAGGCGGCGAAAGCGGCTGGGGTTGATAAGCGAGTGGCGGCGACGTGGTTGAAGAAGCCGCATATTGAGGAGGTTGTGGTTAGTATTCATAAGACGTATGTGAAGGCGGTGATGTTGGATGCTAAGATTGCGGCGGGGCAGTTTGAGGAGGTATTGCAGTCGTTGAAGGAGCGGTTTGAGGAGGGGGATTCGAGGGTGTCGGGAGCGTTGGCGAGTATGGTGAGTAATAAGATGAAGTTTACTGGCCACGGTGGTGTGGAAGATGCGGGAGGTAAAACGCAGATAAATATTAATATTGATTTAGGTTCGGTTGGTAAAGAGCAAGGAGAGATTATAGATGTCTAAGATTCAGGTTATTTGTATTGGTTGTGCGAAAGCGAATGGCGGCGTGTTGGATGAGGGTTTTGTTAATCCGCATTTGGTTTTGAGGGAGTGTGATGTTTGTGGCGAGCCGAATCCGGTGGCGAATATTATGGCGTGGAAGAATTTGAACCCGCACGATAAGGAAGCGTATCAGGCGAAGGTTGCCGCGCCCAAGCGCACACGGGCTAAAAAAACAGAAGATGCGAATAAAGAGTAAATTATTTCAGTGGTGGCTGAAGGACAAAAATATACTTGAACTGGTTGCGCGGGAGAAGTGGTTATTCGACAGTCGAATACCCGACCATTTGCGGGACAAAGTGGTATCGGCTAGTGATGACTTTTTAGTCGTACGTGCGGTGGGGGACGCTACAGTGTATCGCATTTACCCAAGGGAGGCCAATGGCACAATATCCCCGTTTGCTAAATTCAAAGAGTTTTACGTAAGGGATACGCTCCTAAGAAGCCCTAAAGATTTTCCGCCAGAAACAATAAAAGAGAAATGGGAGGAGTGGTCTTACCCAAATGAGTTTTACGCTGGGTAGAAATGAAGTTTGAATTAAATTATAAGGCTTCTCCAACGCTTTCGAAGTTTCATAACTCGGACGCTTTTTTCCGAGGGGTGAAAGGGCCGATTGGCTCTGGGAAGTCTGTGGGGATGTGTTTTGAGTTGTTTGTCGTGATGAAGAGCCAAGCGAAGTCAAGAGATGGGATTCGTCGGACTCGGCATATCGTGGTGAGAAATACCGCACCGGAGCTTGAGACGACGACGTTAAAGACTTGGCTGGATTGGTTCCCGGAGGAAGTGTTTGGGAAAGTAAACCGAAAGCCGCCGATCTCGCATCATATTAAGATTGACGATATTGAATCGGAAGTTATCTTTTTGGCACTAGACCGCCCCGAAGACGTTAAAAAATTATTGTCGTTAGAGGCTACAATGATTTGGTTTAATGAAGCTCGGTATATTTTAAAAGAGATTTTAGATGCCGCTACAGGTCGGGTGGGTCGGTATCCGTCGCACCGTGAGAAGCCCGACGGGTTTGAGGGGCAATGGCCGACACGGTTTGGCGTTATAGCGGATACTAACCCGCCCGATGATTCTAGCTGGTGGTACGATATGGCTGAGATTAAGCACCCGGACGGCTGGGTGTTTTTCGATCAACCGTCTGGGCTTAGTGAAAGCGCAGAGAATGTGGAGAATTTGCCGCCTAGTTATTATAACAACATGATGGCGGGTAAGCCACAAGAGTGGATTGATGTGTATGTGCATGGGAAGTATGGGTTTATCCAAGAAGGCAAACCGGTATATGGAGATAATTATGTGGACGCCACGCACTCTAGCTCGGATGTGAAGTATGACCCGGTATTGCCGGTGATTGTTGGGGTGGACTTTGGACTCACCCCGTCGGCGGTTATTGCTCAGAAAGACCCATTTGGTCGTTGGCGGATTATTGACGAGTTTTTAACGCCCGATGGTGAGACATGGCCGCTCCAAGACTTTGCTAGAAACCTGAATAAATATTTAAGCAAGGAATACAAGCAAGCGAATATTGAGTTATGGGGTGACCCGTCTGGCGGCTTTAGAGATCAGCAAGGCGTTACTGCGTTTGATTTGTTTAAGAAAGAACAGTTGTTTGTGCGCCCAGCACCATCCAATAAGTTTGAAGTCCGACGGGAAGCGGTATTGTCGCCACTGTTGCGTTCAAGCAATGGCCTGCCGGGTATTGTTGTAAGTCGGCAAAAAGCCCCCATGGTGCGACGAGGGTTTAACGGTGGGTATCACTATAAGCGGTTGAACGTTGGGGGCGAGGCAAAGTATAAATTAGAGCCAGAAAAAAACCGGTTTAGCCACCCGCACGATGCGTTGCAGTATGCGTTATTAGGCGGTGGCGAGCATAAAACGATGCTAGGTCGAAACGAAAAAATGCAAAAGCCTACAGTCCTTCCCAAGTTTAAAATCTTTTAGTATACTATGGAAATGAAAAAAATTAAATGGTATGTGGTGTTTCGACGCATTAGCCCGACCAAACACCCAACCATGCGAATTTTAAAAAAGATTTTAAACCATAACATTCAACACGTATTTGCGTTACGGACGATCAGTCCGCACACGGTGGCAATTGATTATACAGGGTTTAATATAAACACTAAACTATATGAAAATCAAACGGCCGAAGAGGTTTTAAATTTTTATTTTAGCCGCCCAAAGTATTTAGTTGTCGAATATGAAACGACCGAAAAAGACTGTAAGTCGGGGTTTCATATTGGAAATATTATACCGGGGTGTGTTAGTATAGTGAAAATGGCGTTAGGAATAACTAATTATGCGATTACCCCTTACGAATTGTACAGATGGTTAGTGATAAATGGAGGTAAATTATGGGTGGCGGCGGACCAAAATACGACGACTCAGTACAGCGTCAGCAATTAGAAATGCAACAAGAACAGTTGAGACAGCAAGAAGAAGAAAGTCGAGCGCAACGAGAAAAAATTGCGCTTGAAAATACTACCGCTTTATTGGCGTTGCGGCGGGGAACTTTAGGGCGACGGTCGCTGTTGTCCACGTCTGAGCGAGGCGTTGTATGAACGTAAAGGAAAAGTTTTTAGCGACGTTCAAAACACTAGAATCTCGCAAGCAGCAATGGGATTCAACGTATGAAGAAGTGTATGAGTATTGTATGCCGCAACGAAATTTATTTAGCGAAGCGGTTAATGGTGCTAAACGGGATAACGCTCAAGTTGTTTTTGATTCAACCGCAGTAAACGGGACTCAAAAATTTGTGTCGAATATACAGAACGTGTTGGTGCCGCCGATGAAAAAGTGGGCTCGGTTAAAAGCGGGGATGTTTTTGAAAAATGAAGACGGGCAAGACGACCCCAAAGTGCTTAAAGAATTAGAAATTATGGAGAATCGGTTGTTTGATTGTCTTCATGCGTCGGCGTTTGACCAAGCAGTATCCGAAGCGTTATATGACGTAGCGGCTGGGACCGGCGCGTTACTAATACGCCCCGGCACAAATAGGCAACCATTACTGGTAGAAGCGGTACCGATTGCTAAGCTATACATAGCAACAGGGGCCGATAACACTGTGGATACGGTGTTTCGAAAAATGAAAGTACAATACCGAAACATTATGGACACGTGGCCGGATGCAAAGATACCAAAAGAGATGCAAGACGCCTACGCAGAAAAACCCATGGACGAGTGCGAGCTTATAGAGGGGATGTATCCCGAAGAAATCACGGCAACCTATATGGTCGATGGGGTGCAAAAAACTGAAAAGGTTATGGGGTTTAAGTATTGTATTTTGGCAACCAAAGGGAAGCATCTACTTGTGGAGCGCGACGAAGAATTCTTGCCGTGGGTGGTGTTTCGATGGTCGGTGGTTGCTGGCGAGTGGTATGGCCGGGGGCCGCTTCTGTATGCATTGCCCGATATTAAAACGCTTAACAAGTCGATAGAATTTGACTTAAAAGCAGCAGCGATGACCGGGCAGCCGCCGCTTCTGGTTGGGGACGATGGCGTTATGAGTTTAGAGAACATGAAACTGGAACCGGCAATCGCAATACCAGTGTATTGGGATATGGCCGGCCCCAAAATACAATACCTGAGCCCGCCGCCGTATTCTAATTTACAACGAATTATTGTCGAGGACTTGCGGAAAAACATTAACGAGATGCTATTTACCGACCCGCTAGGCCCGATTGACGCCCCAGTAAAAACTGCTACCGAGCAAACGATTCGCCAGCAGGAATACGCTAATCGATCAGGCTCTTCGTTTGGGCGGCTGTTTCGGGAGCTTGTGGCAAAAACGGTTGACGTGTCGTTAAAATGCTTAGAGAAGGTGATCGACCCAGAGGGCAACCCGATGATAGAGTTAAATATGTTTCGGGTAAATGGGCTTGAGATTGACGTTCAGAGTTTGTCCCCGTTGGCCACGTTGCAAGAAGAGGAAGAAATCTTGAGCCTTATGCGCTATTCAAGGCATATGATGGAGATTAAAGGCCCAGAAATGTTAGAAACGGTTTTAAATACCGCAGAATACGCACGTAAAATTGCCACGCATTTGAGCCTACCGGAGGGCATAGTACCGACCGAGGAGCAATCGGCTCAAATTCAGCAAAATATTATGGCCATGGCGCAAGAGCAATTAAGCCAACAAACGCCACAAGCGGCACCGGAGGTTGGGTAATGATACAGATTCCGTTTAGCGACGAAGAAAAGGCAGTATTACTTCGGCTATTTCGAACCCCAGACGGGCAACAAGCATTACAAATATTGGAAAATAACACGATCGGGAAGCCGGTAATACAAATGGTGCACCCCGATAGTGGGAATACTTTAATGGCAGCAGCACAACGAGAAGGACAGAACAGTGTAGTACGACAAATTAAACGACTTTTAGAGCAAGTGAAAAATAAAGCTAAGGAGGCTAATTAATGTCATTACTTGAAACCCCAACAGAAAGTGTAGAAACCGAAAACGTGCAAGCAGAAAGTGTCGCAACAGAAGCACCAGAAGCAACAGAAGTACAGGCCGAAGTTGTTAGTGCTGAAACGGAAACTGTGGATTTGCTGGGCGGTAAATATAAAACTGCTGGCGATTTAGCGGCGGCGTATAGCGAACAGAGTAAATACATCGGGGAGTTGCGGAAAAACATTAAGGACGTCGAGGATAAATATAAAGTCCCAGATAATTACGATTTTAATTTTGAAGAGGGCGGGCAGCTAGAGAAGTATAAAGGGTTAAGTGAAACATTGGATTTGCCGTACCTTGCAGACGTTTTTAAGAAAAACGGATTAAATAAAGAGCAAGCCGAAGGGGTGCTTGAAAGTTACCTAGAGTCGATTGAAGCGTCAAAAGTTAAGCCAGAGGACGAGTTGCTAAAACTTGGGCATCGAAAAGAGCAAGTGCTTGGTGAGCTTAATAATTATAAAAAGGGATTGAACGAAGCCGATCAAAAAATACTGGATAGCATGGCTACGACCGGAGAGGCACTGGATTTTTTACACCGGAATCTAGTTAAAGAAAAGCTAACTATTCCGTCGGGCAACGTATCGGCTGTGTCAAAACAGTCGGCCGAAGAGCTTTTATCAGAAGCTAGAAAGTATCAGAAAGAAAATGGTCATCTGTTTGAGGCTTACCCCGCAAAACAAGAAGAGTATTTAGGCAAAATGCGAAAATACTTTCAAGCGGCGGGCATACCGGTTGACAATTAAAAAAAAGTAAGTTATACTGTTTGTAGTTTTTTTATGGTAACCTTTTTTTTAAAGCCCGTAAAAAACTAAAGTTGACCCAAACTTTAAATGGCAGATGAGGCCCGCTAAGTGGCGATAACCCAATTCGACTGTTGTACTAGTTGTTAAGAATTGAGGATAAACCATGTCATATAATATTTTAAACACTATCCAATTCAAAACGTTTGAATCGGATGTTCATCACGAATTTATTGAAGAAGGCGGAACATTAAGAAATACCGTACGAGTTAAAACTACTGGCGGCGAATCGCATCAGTTTCCAATTTACGGAGCGATCCGCATGACTGAGCACTCTGTTGGTACGGAAGTTTTACAGAGTAACCCCCCGGTTTCTAAAGTTACTATCACGATTAAACGATACGCTGGGCGTGTCTCTTGTGATGATTTTCTAAAAAGCGAAGTTAACTACGACGCAATTGCAGAGTTAAAACCAGCAATTACCGGAGCGTGTCGCCGAAAAGAAGACCAGATCATCATTGACGCTTTGGTTGCGGCTTCTCCGTCAAAAACTGTTGCTAAAAACATATCTGGTAGTAACGACAACCTAAACGTTGCAATGATTGCCGAAGCAGCTTTATTGCTTGACGAGGACGGAGTACCGGATGAGGGCCGTTACATTGTTGCGAGCGCACGAGGCAAACACCACTTGACTCAAGAAACCGATGTTAAAACGATTGATACAAGCGCAGTCAAAACTTTGGTGAATGGTAGCATCTCTAGCTTTTACGGCTTTGATTTCAAATTTATTGGCAATAACGGAGCAGAAGGTGGATTACCTTTGGCTACTAATGACCGAACAAACTTTGCCTATAACCGGGATGCGGTCGGTTACGTTATGAACCGAGACTTCACTATGCGCGTAGAGTATAACGCAAATACTATTTCTGACGAGATTGTTATGTACTTTTCGGCTGAGGCTGGCGTTATCGATGCGTCTGGTCTGGTTAAAATTACTACTGACGAGTCATAAGGAGGACAGGTAAATGGCATTCGACATTAATTCATTTAAAGCAATCACTCAGTACGGACAGGACACTCCCGATTTGTTCATTTACAGCTCGCCCGATGCGTTGTCTGTAATTCGAGCGGCCGGGTATTTTAATGATCGGTCCGTAAACTTGAAAGTGAACGACATAATTCTTGTTGTGTCTTCAACTGGCGGAACCCCGGTTCACAGTTTTAACGTTGTTAACAGCAACACTGGTGGCGTCGTTGACGTAACCGATGGGCTTGTTATCACAGCTACTGACACAAACTAGAGCTTATGACGCTTACAAAAGTTAGCTTGTGCACCGCCGCGCTGCTTCTAATTGGAGCCGACGAGATCACGTCGTTTTCAGATAGTACGCGCGAGGCTAAACTATGTAAAGCGTTGTATGACACGACTAAGGATGGCTTGTTACAGAGCCATCCTTGGCGGTTTGCTATTAACCAAGTTGAGCTTAATAAATTAGCGGCCACTCCGCTATATGGGTTTTCTTCGGCGTTTCAGTTGCCGGCTAACTATTTACGGTTGGTTAAGAAAGATCCGCCGACGTTAGACTACGAGATTCACGAGGATAAAATATACTGTAACGCAACGGCATTAAAAATCACGTATGCGTTCTCTCCGCCAGAAAATAAGTTCCCGGCCTATTTTGCCCGTGCGCTTGAGTTTGCTATGGCTCGACTACTGGCTATTGCCTTGCAAGAAGACTCGGATAAAGCGATGGTCTATGGCAATCTATTAAAACAGCAGTTGATTGACGCTAAGTTAATAGATTCTCAAAATTCAGGGGGGAAGGGAACGGCACCGGGAACGCAGAGCTACCTTGCGGTTAGGGGCTAATGGCGCGTAAAACAAAACTTATAGCCGCACAACGGTCGTTCGTGGGGGGCGAGATTAGCCCTACGTCGATAATGGATATTCGGCGGGAGCGGTATGCGGATTCGGCTAAGCAATTAAGGAACGTGTACGTAAGCCCGGAGGGGTATGCGTTTCGTCGGGAAGGACTGGAATATGTTGCGGCGACGACGTCGAACCAAGAAGCTCGCTTAATTAATTTTGAGTTTAACAATATTCAAACATATTTGTTAGTGTTTACGGCTGGCGAGTTCAAAGTGTATAAAGATGATGTTTTGCAAGCGACGGTTAATAGCTCGCCAATATCTACGTTAACGTTAGCGCAAATACAAGAGATGGATTTTACGCAATCAGCGGACACTTTAATTTTAGTGCATCCGGATGTTGCCCCTATTCAAATTCAGCGAACGTCGCATACAGCATGGACAGCGGCTTACATTACGTTTGAGCACATTCCGGTGTATGCGTTTGATGGCGTTACCGTGACGGAGCCGGCAACGAATCATTTGACTTTAAGCTCGGTAAGTGGTCGAGACGTTACCGCAACTTCTACTCAAAATATATTTAGCGCAAGCAGCGTTAACCAGTACATAATTGGTAAAAAAGGCGGCATATTGTTTATTACTCAATATGTTAGCGCAACCCAAGTTATTGGGGATGTTCACGTTGATTTTCCCGATACGTCGATTGACGGCGGGGATTGGGAGTACGAGTCGGGGTACGAACCAGCATGGAGCGCAAGTCGTGGGTGGCCGGTTAGTTTAACCTTTTATCAATCGCGGTTGTGGTTTGGCGGAAGCAAATCGCGTCCACAAACGCTTTGGGGATCTAAGGTTAGCTACTTTTATAATTTTGATCTTAATGGGAGTAATGCTGCCGACGCCATTGATGTGACACTGGATAGTGACGAGCTTAATGCGATTCAGCGAGTGTACCCCGGCCGGACGTTTCAAATTTTTACTACGGCTGGGGAATACTACATACCGAACCGAGATACTGAACCAATTACGCCCGAAAACATTTCAGTCTTGCCGGCTACTGGCCACGGAGCTAGTGCAGTTACGCCGGTGTCGGTTGACGGTGCCACGATATTTGTGCAGAACAATGGCCGTGTTATTCGAGAGTTTTTATACAACGACGTGGAGAAAAGTTACAACGCCGCCAACGTGTCGTTGTATTCGTCGCATTTAATTAAGGCGTCTCGCAGTTTAGTAGTGCGAAAAGCGACCAGTACGGTCCCGGCTGATTTTGTGTACTTATTGAATACCGACGGGACGATTGCCGTGTTTAGCGCATTGCGTTCTGTTGGACTGGCCGCATGGAGTTTGTTTACGACTGAGGGTGAATTTGAGGACATTACCGTTGTGGACGAAACAGTTTATGTAATTGTTAAACGGACAATCAATGGAAGTACGGTACGCTATATTGAGAAGTTTAACGAAGCTGCGTATATGGACGCTTCCAAACTTTCAACTAGC